>Ga0256833_1000027_pt1 | contig 119149 bp, 104 predicted proteins | sample 356284metaG_FD_190535 | JGI IMG/M metagenome (GOLD analysis project Ga0256833, IMG submission 190535) | Hydrothermal vent microbial communities from Mid Atlantic Ridge, Atlantic Ocean - 356-284 | ecosystem: Environmental > Aquatic > Marine > Hydrothermal vents | place: Atlantic Ocean: Mid... | reverse complement strand
CCCAGGAGAAGGCAGACTAAGGCCGTAAGGGAAATTAACTTCCTCATGGGATACCTCTCTTTTTCAGAACTTTACGAAGAAGCCCGCCCCTACGGTAAATCCTGAGAAGTTAAACTCCGCGGGCCTTACATTCCTTAGATGTGGGTTTGAGGGGGGAGTGTCAGATACCCACAGGTTAGGTAGCCATGGGCCGAATGAGGTTTCCTCTTCCACATAATAGAGCTTTCCCGTATATTGCCCCCCACCGCTTTTTTCGGTTCCCTCCAGGTCTTTGAACTTTATAAGGTTGTAGGAACCGCCCAGGAAAAAGCCTGAGCTTCCCGAAAGGGATATGTTCAACCTCATGCCCCCTCCAAAGCCTATGGTTCCCTTGGATATGTCCTCTATGGAATACATTCCTCCTCCGCCTCCGCTGCTGCTCATGGAGTTGGATATTTTAAAACTCCCCATGTAGTACCCTGCCCTGGCGAAGAGATCCAAGGTTATCGTCTGGGCAGGAACCATGAAGTGAAGGGAGAAATAGGGACCGTATATGGTGGAGGTGAGGTCCTGGGTGAATTTTAAGTAATTTCCCATGGGGTCAGATATGGTAGAATCTCCTCCCCGCTTCCCCATGGCGTAGGAGAAACCCAGGCCCAGGCCTATGCTGGGATGGGGCCTGAAGGTGAATTCCACCCCTCCACCCATGGAGGACTTCAATTCCTTGAGCGGATGGTCTATTTCAAGATAACCGGGATATGCGTTGAGTAACGATTCAAACCACATGTTGTTTCCCCTGGTTATAGCGTTGAAGTCCTCTGGGTTTACGAAGGCATAGTCAAAGTTGAAGCTGAAGCCGAAGGGCCTGAAGTGGGAAGGGGTGCGGCGGAGAGAAGGCCTTTGAACAGGCACAGGCGAAGGCTTAGGAGCAGGGGTTAGGGAGGGAGCCTGCTTCACGACCCTCTCCACCTCTATTCTCACCAGCTTGGCCCAAACATACCCCACGGTCCCGTCCGCCCTCTTTACCTTGAGCCACAGGCCCATGTCCTCAAGGACCTCAAGCCTTTCACCGGCCCTTGCGATGAAGAGAATATTCCCCTGGGTGGAGGGCATGCTCCTCACATTGGCATCCCTGAGGGCAACCGCCCACTTCTTCTTCACGGCATTCCCCTGGGCAAAGCAGGTGCCCAGGAGGAGACCGAAAATTAAGATAAGCAAAATGCTTTTTCTCAAAATGCACCTCCTTTTATTTTTTTATCCTCCTCAGGGGTTTTCTGAGGCCATAGGCACTGGAAAGCCCCTGAATTTTCCTTCCCCTGGGGCGAAAGGTTCCTTCCTTTTTCCTCCTTACGGTTATCTTCGCCGTAGGCGATGTTATGGTCCTTCCGGTTATCCTCCAGATGCAGATGCGGTCGTTTCCTTCGTCGGCCACATAGATTTTTCCCTCGTCATCCACAGCAATTCCATAAGGGGCATAAAACTGACCTCGGCCGTTTCCATATTCTCCAAAGTTCAGGACATAGGTTCCGTCGGGAAGGAACTTGTAAATCTTGTCTTCTCCATTGGAAACCACATAAACATGGCCCATCCTGTCAATGGATATTCCCGCCGGACAGTCCATTACCGTGGAAAACTCCATCTCCTTGTTCCCCGAGGAGGTGTAAACTATGACTTTGTCTATACCGCAGGCGGAGACATATACTTTCCCGTCCTGGCCAGGCTCTGCATCCATGGGGAAGCTTCCTGCCCTCTCCACAGTCCAGGTGGTTATGAGGTTTCCGTTCTCGTCGGTCTTCACTATCCTGGCGTTCCCCCCGTCGGCTATGTATACATTCCCGGAGGAGTCAACGCCCATGGAGCGGGGCCAGTGTAGTCCGAGGGAACTGTTTCCCAGCCAGGAAAGGGAAAGACTATACCAGTTGAGGGCAGAGTTGTTGCTAAAAACCACATAGTGCCTGCGGTTGTGGGGGGAATACCTTATGCCTGATGGGTAAAGAAAAATGCCCCCGGAAGTTGTAGTGTTCAGTTTGGAAAGGAAGTTCCCCGAGGGATCAAATTTCTGGAGCCTGTGGTTGTTGAAATCCGCCACATATATGTTTCCGTCATCGTCTAAGGTTAAATCCCAGGGGTAGTGAAACTGCCCATCTCCGCTTCCCCGCGAGCCGAAGCAGAAGTCCGGCTCGTAGGCAAAGGGGGAAAGCTCAGCCTCCACCTGATATTCCTCGTAGCCCTCAAACTCCATCTCCTTCTCCCACTTCCCGTATAGCTCTCTCTCCACCTTAACCGTGTGGGTCCCTGGGGATATGCCCTCCACGGTGCAGGGGGTCTCGCACTTCTCCTGCCCGTCTATGTAAACCACAGCCTCCGATGGGCTGGAGCTTATCCTCAGGGTGGCCTTCCCCCGGTTGAGGGGACCTCCCTTCCTGAAGAGGAAGTATCCCACCCCACCTGCCACGGCCGCCCCTGCGGCTATGTAAAGGGGAAGGAGGGAGGGCCTTTTGGATACCACCGGGGCAGAGCCGGAGGGGGGAGGGGGTTTCAGGCCGGCAGGGGGCTGTTTTGGTGCAGGGACTTCCACCCTCTCCACCTCCACCCTCAGGTAGCTTCCCCAGATGTATCCTTCCCTGCCGTCGGAAAGCCTTACCTTAACCCATCCCCCTGCTTCCCCCAGAACCTGGAATTTTTCCCCCGGGGAGGCGGTGTAGAGGACGGGGAACTTCAGGGAAGGTCCGCTCCTTACTTCGGTAGACTGAAGGACCACGGCCCATTTTTTCTCCACGACATTCCCCCCGGCCAAGGAGATTCCCAGGAGAAGGCAGACTAAGGCCGTAAGGGAAATTAACTTCCTCATGGGATACCTCTCTTTTTCAGAACTTTACGAAGAAGCCCGCCCCTACGGTAAATCCTGAGAAGTTAAACTCCGCGGGCCTTGCGATAGCGGGAGGGGTAGGGGAAATCACGAGGGTGGGCGTTTGGTAATAAAGCTTTCCCTTTACTGTGCCGGTGCTTTTTCCCCTATAGGTTCCCTCTAAGTCCTTGAATTTCAGGAAGTTGTAGCTTCCTCCCAGGAAGACCCCAGCGTTGCCGCTGAGGGAAAATTTAACCCTTAGGCCCCCCCCGAAACCGAGGGTTCCCCTGGAGATGTCCTCAAAGTAAGCGTAGGAAGTATTCCCGGAGGAATCGCTGCTGTCGTACTTAAGGCTGAAACTCCCCTTGTAGTACCCTGCCTTAGCGAAGAGGTCTAAGTTTATCGTCTGGGCAGGGACGAGGAAGTGAAGGGAGAAATAGGGACCGTATACGGTGGAGCTGAGGTCCTGGGTAAATTTTAAGTAGTGTCCCATGGAGTCAGATACGGTGGAATCTCCTGCACGCTTCCCCATCATGTAGGAAAAGCCCAGGCCCAGGCCTATGCTGGGATGGGGCCTGAAGGTGAATTCCACCCCCCCACCCATGGAGGACTTCAATTCCCCCAGGGGTTGGTCCAGGGAGAGGCCGTAATTGGTGTACACACCTAAAATTAAATTGTACCATTGGGTTAAGGCGTTAAAGTCATCGGGGCTCACGAAGGCGTAGTCAAAGTTGAAGCTGAAGCCGAAGGGCCTGAAATTGGAAGGGGTGCGGCGGGGGGAAGGCTTAGGCGCAGGTTGTGGGGAGGGCTTAGGAGCAGGGGGTGGGAAGGGAGGAGGGGGCTGCTTCACGACCCTCTCCACCTCTATCCTCACCAGCTCGGCCCAGATGTATCCCACAGTGCCGTCCGCCCTCTTTACCTTGAGCCATATTCCCATGTCCTCAAGGACCTCAAGCCTTTCTCCGGCCTTAGCGATGAAGAGAATTCTCCCCTGGGTGGAGGGCATGCTCCTCACATTGGCATCCCTGAGGACAACCGCCCATTTCTTCTCCACCTTCGTCTTTTGGGGGAGGACGAAGTTATAAAGGGAGAAGAATATTAAGGAGAAAAAAAGAACTTTTTTCATGATACCCCCAAGGCTTTGAATAAAGGCTGACTTAGCCTCCCATGAGTTCCTTTTCAATTTCCCTTTCGGCCTTTCTCCAGAGGATTATCACTTCTTCGCCGTATTTGTCCGGGGTTACATTCAGGGAGTAGTCGGGCACAAGCCTTAAAGTGTTTTTAAAGGCTTCCTTGGCTCTTTGATAGTCCTTCATCCCCACATAGCAGAGTCCCATGTAAAAATAAATGTCCCCTGAAAGCTGTCTCCTCTTCCCTTCGTTCACTATGGCAGAGGCATCCACCAGAGCCTTTTCCAGCACCCTTATGGCGTCGTTATACCTTTCCTGATAGTAAAGTTTTTTACCCAGGGCAATTTTACCTTCAGCGGTAGCAGGAAGGGGCCCGAGGGATTTTCTTTTGGGTTTTGGCGCTGGTTTTTGGGGCACCGGAACCTTCTTTACGATAACCTTTTCCCCTTCAATTCGCGTCAGGGGAGTGTAAACGAACCCGATTCTTCCATCGGGAAGTTTTATCTTCAGCCAGGGACCAAGGTCTTCCACAAGGGGATATCTGAATCCATAACGACCCACAGTGAGGATAGGGGCCTTGGTGGTGGGCTTTTCCCTGATGTTGGCAGCGGAGACTGTTATGACCACATATTTTCTTTCGGTGTTGCCGGACAGGGGTAATACTAAAAGAACCACCAATAACCCAAAAATAAGTTTTTTCATTCTTCACCTCCTTCCTTTAAATTTTAGGCAAAAATTGCTGAATTTTCAAATAAAAAAACCGGTTATTTTAGATAAGTGTGAAATATCCTTTTATCTTGTGGAGGTTTTGTCTGAAGGGTAAAATATACTTCGTGAATCTGGTTGATAAACTTCTGCTGGGTCTTTCGGTCCTTTTTTCCTTAATTTCTACAGGAATTTCCTGGATGTTGTTCAAGGGTTCCGGCCTCTGGTTTATGTCTCTGGGATTTGCTGCTTCCCTCTTACTTTCCCTTGTTATTTTCAGGCAGGGGTTGCAGGTCTTATGGGAAAAATACTTCGTTCTCCTTTCATGCCTCTATCCCCTGGGACTTAACCTTGGACTTGTGGCCATTTTCTTTCAGGAGAAAAGGACCCTTTTTTCAGCCTTTGCCTTTTTTGGCCTGCTGTTCGTTCTTATGGCCCACTCATATTCCAAGGACTGGGGGAGCTTCGCCGTGGCCTTGGTTCACGCTGGGGCAGGGATGAGCATCTTCATAATACCGGTGGTGGCGGTGGGCCGTGGGGTGGCTCCCCACGGCTTCCTGTGGTTTTCGGCAGGAGCCGTTGCTATGGCGCTCATGGGCTCCGGGCTTCTTTATTACTTCAGCGTGCCGGAGGAGAGGAGAAAGCCCGTATTTCTTAAAGGCGTTCCCTTAGGTCTTTTCCTCGGAAGTTTCTTCTTTTCCTTAGGGCTTTACGGTTTGTTAAAATAGAAACAGGAGGGTTCATGCAGGAAAGGATTTTGATTCTTCACGGCTTTAAGAGGGAAGAGCTGAACGAGGTTATTAAGGCCGTTAAAGGAGTTCTTGGTAAGGAGGTGGACCTGATCTCGGCTATTACCACCCCAACCTCCTTAGAATGGAAAGTCAAGGACCTCATTGAGGAGCTGAGAAAGGAACATCGTTATTTTAAAAGGAAGGATGAAAAATAAGGAGAAGGCCCTCAAACTCTCCCTTCTCCTTACCTTTTTGTTTTTCCTGGTGGAGGTTGCAGGGGGTGTAATTTCCGGTTCCCTTTCCCTTCTTGGGGACTCCTTCCATATGCTCCGGGATTTTTTGTCCATGCTCATTTCCCTGGCAGCGGTCAAAATAGCGGCCAGAGCTCCCACGGGAAGAAGAACCTTCGGTTACCATAGATACGAGATATTAGCGGCCTTCGTCAACGGGCTTCTCCTCCTCGCCATAAGTTTCTGGATATTCTTTGAAGCCCTCAGAAGGATAGAAAGACCCAATCAGGTAAAAGCTCCTATCATGTTTGCCGTGGCCCTGGTGGGGCTTTTGATAAACTTAGCAGTGGCCTTCATACTTCACGGGGAAAGGCAGGACTTGAACATAAAGGGGGCCTTTCTTCATGTGCTCACCGATACCCTCTCTTCGGCGGCGGTGGTGCTGGGTTCGGTGCTTATGTGGGCAGGGCTCAGCCCTATGGTGGATCCGCTGCTGGCCATGGGAATTTCCTTTTTTGTCCTCCTTTCTTCTCTGGGCCTCTTGAAGGAGACCTTGAGAATCCTGCTGGAATTTGCCCCGCCCGGTTTAGAACCCGAAAGTATAGCGGAAGCTATGATGGGTGTTGAAGGGGTCAGGGATGTCCATCACATCCACATATGGAGCCTTTGCTCCAATATAACCGCCATGGAGGCCCATGTCTTTACCGAGTGCACGGACATTAAGGCCCTGGAGGAAATAAAAAGAAGGCTTAAGGCCCTTCTCAGGGAAAAGTTTAAGATAGAGCACATTACCTTAGAACTGGAGTGGGAAAGATGCAGTAGCGAATAGAAGTTAAAAATGCTTACCTTGTGGTAAAATCCTTATGTGGGAAGTGAGTTTATAAAGATTGAGGCCTCCGCGGGAACGGGAAAAACCCATAGGTTGGCCCGACGCTACATTGAACTTCTCATGCGGGAGTTGCCCTTGAGACTTGGGAGTATTCTGGCCATAACCTTCACCAACAAGGCCGCCGGCGAAATGAAGGAGAGAATCCTGGCCTGGCTCAAGGAAGCCGCCCTGCAGGGAGATTTTAAATGGCTGGAGGGGAAGATCTCCCCGGAGGAAAGAGATAAACTCCGTTGGAAAGCCAAGGAGGCCGTGGAGAACATATTGAAGAATTACTCAGACTTCCGTGTGGGAACCATAGACAGCTTTGTGAGAAAAATAGCCCTGGCCGGGGCATACGAAATAGGGCTTCCCCCCAGGTTTGACATAGCTCAACAGCCCGATCCTTACTTTGAAAGGGCCTTAGACGAGCTTTTAGAGTCTGACCCGGAAATGTTCGTGAATTATGCCAGGGACTATGTTCGCTACCGTCTGGGAAGCTCTTGGTTTATAAAAAGGCATATCCTGGATAATTTAAGGAAGATTTACAGGCACAGAAACAGGTACATAAATGAGCTGGACCTTCCTCCTCAGAATTTTAAGGAATTGGAGGAGGAATTAAAGGGGCTGGTGAGGGAGTTTCTGAACAGGGCCGATACCTCCGTGATGCGTAAAACGGACCTTGATGCCCTGAACATGCTTCTGAGGGGTCCTGAGAAGGGATACGGTGACCTTTTGGGAAGGGCCGTTTTCAGGGCGGAAAGAGCTTCGGATTTGTTTAGAAAAGAAGCCCGGGTTAGCGAGGAGCTGGAAAGGCTCTGGAGAGATATCAGGGAAAAACTCCCTGGCCTGGCCGTTTCCTTTTTTAATTTAAAATATAAAAACCTCTTTGAGGTTTCCCGGCCGATATTGGATAGGCTTGAGAAAATAAAGAGGGAAAGCAACCTGATTTTCCTGGAGGAACTCAATCGGAGGGTTTACGAAAGGCTGAAGGACCTGGAGGTTCCTCAGATTTACATAAATCTGTCGGAGATAATAACCCATTTCCTCATTGACGAGTTTCAGGACACCAACAGAATGCAGTGGGAGAACCTGAAGGTGATGATAGAGGAGGTTTTCTCCAGGGGAAAGGGAAGCCTTTTCGTGGTAGGCGACAGAAAGCAGTCCATTTACAGATTTAGGGGGGCCTACCCTGAGCTTTTTTCCAGGGTGGGGGAGGAGATAAAAGGCCCCGGTGTGAAGCTGCGGGAGGAGATGCTGGAGAAGAACTGGAGGAGCCGGGAAGTTATCCTGAAATTCGTGAAGAGCGCCTTTGACCCGGATAACCTTAGGAATCATCTACCCAAAGACCTGAAGCCCGATGTTTTGGACTTATACGAGGCGGTGGGGGAAACCCATAACATACCCCCGGAGCTAAGGGAAGCAAGGAGAGGGGGTTATGTGGAGGTGAAGCGGCTGGAGGTTGACTCTGCCACCCTCTACGAAAGGGTGCAGGGAGAGTTTCTAAGGATTGTAAAAGATGTGCTCGGAAGATACGCACCTGGGGACATCGTGGTCCTGGTGAGGAAGGGCAAGCAGGCGGCCCGGGTGGCCCGGTGGCTTTCTGAGGAAAACATCCAGGTAATATCCCAGAGTTCCCTTAACCTCAAGGACCACTCCACAGTCATGGCTGTGGTTTCCCTCATGAAGTTCCTGGACACCCCCATTGACGACCTCTCCTTCGCCAATTTCATCCTGAGCCGGCTTTTTCGCAGGGTGAGCGGCGAGGCTTTCAGGGAAATTGTGAAGTTCGTGGTCCAGAATCCCCCTAAACCCCTTTACAAGGAATTTCAAAGGCAATTTCCGGAGCTCTGGGAGAGATACTTCAGCGAGCTTTTCACGAGGTCCGTGGGTTTTCTTCCCCCCTACGACCTGGCGGTAAGGATAATGGAAACCTTTTCCTTGGAGGCGGACCTCTTCCTGAACCAGTTTCTGGAACTGCTCTGGAGCAGGGAGGCCCTGGGCGAAAACAGCCTAAGGAGGTTTTTGGAGTTCTGGGATTCTGCGGATGATGAACTTTCTCTGGACATGCCAGAAGGGATAGACGCTGTCAGGGTTATGACCATACACAAGGCCAAGGGTCTGGAGGCCCCGGTGATCATAGTTCCCTTCGCCCAGCTGAAGACCGGGGCGGGAAGAGGCCGGGGCCAGGAATCCGAGCCCTATCTTCTGGAGGAAGACGGTAAAGCAATACCCCTGGACTTAAGGAGCAAGTTATTGAATAACTTTCCCTGGTTAAAGGAGGTTTATTTGAAAAAACTCAGAGAAAACTACATAGATGAGCTGAACGCCCTTTATGTGGCCTTCACCAGGGCCAAGGATGAGCTTTACATAATAAACTTGAAGTTTCCCAGCTCAAAGATAAATTATGTGGGAGATTACGATTTCGGATATGGAAGGGAGAAATGGGACGAAAATTGTCTTCGCCTGGGGGAAAAGGGAAGGGGAACTCCCTGGAAGGAAGCCCCAGAGGCGGAGGATAAATTTGTCCCGTCCTTTTCCTGGAAGAACAAACTCAGGGAAAGGGAGGAACCCCTTGAGGGCCCGTATTCCTCCAGAAAGAGGGGCGAGAGAATACACCGCGTTATGGAGGCCCTGGGAGAGCGTCCTCCTTCCCTGGACCGGATGGAGGAATTAACCAGGGGACTTAGCCCTGAGGAGAGGGAGGCGGTTTTCTGGGCCGTGAAGGAGAACCCGGACCTCTTTTCCGGCAGGGTCTTCACAGAATTTGAGGTGGTGGACGGGGAAGGAAACAGCCGCAGGCTGGACAGGGTGGTTTTGGGCGACGAAATAAAGGTCTTTGAGTTCAAGACCGGTCTGGAGTATCCGGAGAAGCACCTGAAGCAGCTTTCCACCTACCTTTCCATGGTGAGCGAAGTTTTCCCGAAAAGGCCCCTGAGGGGGATAATTCTGTACCTGGATAGCAGGACCAGGAGGGAAATAAGATGGGAAAACTCATAAGGCTACCCCTCAGGGTTCACCCGGTGGAGTTTTTGGCCCGGAGGATAGCCTCCCGGGGAGAATGGGGAAGGGTCACCGTGGTCTTTCCAGGAAGAAGGCCCATAGTTTACCTGAGAAAATTCCTGGCTGAGCAGGTGGGCAAACCCTTCGTTCCCCCCCGGGCCTTTTCCATGGAAGACTTCATAAAGAAAATTCACCTGGAGTATTTTGGACCTGTAGAGGAGATTTCTCCCCTGGAGGGGGCCTGGAGGATTTTCAAACTGAGGAGGAAATTTCTGGACAGGCCGGAGGTAGTTTCTTTTTCCTCGTGGTTCTTCTGGGGGATTAAGTTCTTTGAAGCCTTAGAGGAGCTGGAAAAGAACATGGTGGAGGATAGGAAAATCAGGGAAATCATGGAGCGGCCTCAGTTTATGCTGGAGGACTTTGAAGAGGATGGCCTTCCCGGGGGCGTGGAGAGGATGCTTTCCCGGATACTGGAGCTCAAGCGGGAATTTTTCCAGAGCCTGGCTGAAGAAGGCAGGGCCACCGAGGGTATGAAGTATAGCCAGGTGGCAGAGCAAATAGGGGAGAGGAGCATTCCCTGGGAGACCGATGAGATTTACTTCGTAGCTCTGGCGGCTCTCACCCGGTCCGAGGAGAGAATAGTGGAGGAGATAATGAGGAAGCCCTCCTCCTATTTCATATATCAACCCCTGGAGGAGGAACTTTTCTCCTATCTTAAAAGCTGGGGCCTTGCCGAAGAAAGGATAGAAGCTAGGGAGGGGAAACCTGAAATTTTCATATATCAGGGCTTTGATGCCCACAGCCAGGCCTATGCCGTGAAGAGGGTTATGGAGGAAGAGAAGCTTCCCCCCGGAGAGACCGCGGTGGTGATTCCAGACCCCTCCCTCCTTCTTCCCCTCCTTTCGGTGGCCCTCTCGCGCCAGGACTTTCCGTACAATATCTCCATGGGGTATCCGGCCACCAGAACCCCGGTCTATGCCCTCCTGGACAGATTGATGATGGTTCAGGAAGAAAAAAAGGGCGAAAAATACAGGGTGAAAAGTTACCTGAATCTAATTTTGCATCCCTATGTTAAAAACTTTTACTTCGGGGAGGAAAGGGATGGAGAAATAACCAGGATACTGATTCACCAGATTCAGGAAGCCCTTCTGGAAACTCATCTGCCCTACATTTCTCTAAAGGATATAAATGGGCTGGAAGCCCTTCAGAAGGCCTCCAGAATGACCGGCGTGGCACAGAAGGAGCTTTCAGAACACCTCTCCAGTATCCACAGCCTCCTTCTGGAGAGTTTCTCCCAGGATTCAAATTTAAAATCCATTGCCGAGAGCATGCTCCATATTCTGGAGGAAGTTTACAAAAATAGTCCCGCCCGTTTCTACCCCTTCTCCTCACCGTTTTTCAGGACCTTCCTTGACTTCTTCGCAGAGCTTTCCCTCCTTCCCTTCAGCCAGGATATAAAGGGCAGGGACGCCTTTTCCCTCATAAGAAACTCGTTGGTTTACCTGAGAGTGCCCTTTGAGGGGGTTCCCCTGGAGGGCCTTCAGGTTCTCGGGCAACTGGAAACCAGGGCCCTCAGGTTTAAGAACATCATATACATGGCCGCCAACGAGGATTTCCTTCCTTCCACCGAGCCTGTGGACCCGGTCCTTCCAACGCCAGTGAGAAAATACCTGGGCATACCCACCTACAAGGACAGGGAGAAAGTCATAAGGTATTATTTTATGAGACTCTTGAAGGGAAGCGAAAGGGTCTTCATAACCTATTCTTCTTCGCCGAAGACCAGCAAAAGCAGGTTTCTGGAAGAAATAAAATGGGAGGCCGAAAAGCAGGGGGAACCCCTTGTGGAGAAAAAGGTGGTCTTCCCCCTTTCCACCTCCAGGGAAACTCTGGAGTTTGAAAAAACCCCGGAAGTCATGGAAAAGCTCCGCTCCATGGAATTAAGTCCTACCTCCATAGACCTTTACATGAAATGCCCCTTAAGGTTTTACTTCTCCCACATCCTTGACCTTGAAGAGATGAAGGAGGTGGAGGAGGAGCTGGAGGGCAGGAAAATAGGCCAGTTCCTTCACGAACTCCTCTACGAGTTCTATAGACCCTACATGGGAAGGTGGGTCCCTCCCGACCATCTTTCCTTTAAAAAAATAGAACCTATATTTGAGAGAAAATTCAAGGAGTTCTTCCCCTATCAGGGCGGAGAGTTTCCCCTCTTTCGCGAAATATCCAGGGAAAGGCTAAAGAGGTTCCTGGAGAGCGAGAGAAAAAGGGCGGAAAAAGGTGTTAAAATCCTTGCCCTGGAGGAAGAGCTTCAGGGAGAACTGGATACAGGAGGGGAAAAGGTGAGCCTCAGGGGAAGGGTGGACAGGGTCCACCAAAGCCGGGGAAAGGTCTGGGTGGTGGATTACAAAACAGGGGGCGGGGAAAAGCCTTCCCTTAAAGAGGGGGAGGGAGGGATTTCCGTTCGGGAAGAGATGAAGAAAAGGATAAAATCCTTTCAGCTTCCCCTTTACCTTTACCTCATAAAGAGCAGCGAAAGGTTTGGGATAGAGAGCTACTCCCAGACCCAGGCCGCCCTTTATCTTCTTAAAGCAAACGAAGAGAAAACACTGTTTAGAAAAAATGACGAGGACTTCCTCATGGAAGAGGTTCTCCTGCCATCCCTTAAGAACCTCCTTTCAGAAATCTTTAACCCGGATGTTCCTTTTCGTCCGGACCCCTCCGACGAAAGATACTGTGAGCGTTGTCCCTTCCGACCCCTCTGCGTCCCCTGAACCCGTACATCTCTCATTATCTCCCTTGACGGGTGGAAACTTCTGGGAGATTGTCTGGCGCCCGTTTATAAGGAGGGACCTGAAGCGGTCAGAGGTAAGGGAGATTACAAGAAGAGCTTATGAGATAAGCGGTGGTTCTTTGAAAAAGACATCCCAGAAGCTTGGAATAAAGGATTACAAAAAATTCATATCATATCTTCACAAGTATAAACTTCATCCAGAAGAGAGATAACCCACTGGTTATCAAAAATAACCATTTGATTATCCAGAAAGAAGGCTTCTTGAGGGTGATTGTTGAGAATGGTGAGGATTGGATAATCGTGTGGTTATCTTAGTTATTTCATTTTTTTCTTAAGTAGGCTTACAGAGGGGTTTCTCTGGCCTTGCCGCACTGGCAAGGAATTTGCTTTAATAAAGATGTCCCCTTCGGGTTCAACCCCCAGGGGGGCAAGAAAACAAAGGAGGTGCGTTATGAAGAGATACGGAAAATTTTTCTTGATATTCGTTTTGGTTTTAAGTATTTTTCTTCTTTTATCAGGGAAAATTTCAAGTGAAGGTGGTAAAGGCCATTGGGTATATGACAATAATGGGAATCACATTGGATGTGTTTCTCCAGGTCAAGATTGCAATTGGAGTGATGGGTGCATTCTTCAGAAATAGAAAACGATAAGGAGGGGTAAGTTTCAAAATTTATGGAAGCACCAAAGAGGGTTCAATTAGGCGTATTGGCCCTTTTGGTTTTCATTGCTTTCTGTGGTAAGGGGGGAGGACCCAAATACAAGGAACTGAGGTTTAGAATAGAGGAGAGAGTCAAAATTCCAGAGATTTTCCTTTACGATCACGCTGAGTATCACAGAGGAAAAGTGTATTTCAGCCAGCCTCAGAAGGGGGTGTGGGAATTTGATGTAAAAAAGAAGAAGAGCAGGAAAATTTTTAGAAACGGTAGGGGGCCAGAGGAGGTGTTAGCGCCTAATAAGATTCATTGTTACGGGACGGCTTGTTTTATTAATTCCTATTATCCCCAGAATTTTCTTTATAAATTTTCAATAAAAAAGGAAAAATTACAAAGAATTAAATTGCCCTTTTCCGTAAATTACGATGATTTTGCGGTAAATTCCCGAAGGATAATCTTGCTCAACCCATATTGGAGGGATGGGTATCTTCGTATTATGGATAGGTTTGGGGGCGTTAGCCTCAAATGTGGAAGGCCCAAAGTTTTCCCTTTGATGTATAGATTTAATGTGAACCAGGGTATTCTATCTGTATCGGAAGGGAAAATATATGCTGCCTTTAGCGCTGAGGCAAAAGTTAAGATTTTCACCATGGATTGCAAGGAAAAGGGTACTTTGCTTCTCTTCCCTCCTTTTTATAAAAAAATGCCCAAAAAGTATAAGGTAAGAAAAGGAGAAATGGACGAACACAGAAAGTGGATGGGTAAATGGACCCGATTATACACGATGATAAATTTCAAAAAATGGCTTCTTGTCTCCTATAGAAGAGGATACAAGCCCGAATTTTATTATGTGCTTATTGACCTTGATAACCCATATTTTAGGTTTTATTCGAAGAAAGTTTCCTTTGAGATTTTTAAAGTTTCTGTTGATATGAAATTTTCAGGAGTCCTTATAGAAAGGGGAGAATTATTTTATATAGAGGGTAAGTTTATTTTGGAATAAGGCCTATTAGCTTTGGGATACAACTTTTCCCTTGACTGCTCTGGATTTGTCCCTTAAAATTTTCTCTGGCTTTAAGGAGGGCTCTTATGCTGGAGAAGGTAAGAGTTATGGCTCTTTTTGACGGGGAAGGGAGGGAGATATGGAGGGAGGGGGAAGGGGGGCTGTGCCTTTCAGCGGTGAGGAGCGCTGTGGATAAGGGCTCTCCGGCGATATACGAGGATATTCCCACAGAAGGGGGTCCTGAGACGGCGGTGAGGCTTTTATTAAAGACGGTGGTGGTAGTGCCCATAGAAGATAGAGGTAGGCGGTATTACCTTTATTTTGACTCAGGGTCTGTGGCTCGTTTTAGCTGGGATGAGATATGGCAGTTAGTGGGTATAGGCAGGTGGAAGATAAGGGAGAAGGAGAAGGAGAAGGAGAAGGAGAAGGAGTTGGGTCTTAGGTTTATAGGAAAGAGCCGAGCCAGTGAGCGAGTCAGGAGGAAGATAATAGAGGCCAGCGAAGGGGAAGGGAATGTATTGATAGAGGGGGAGAGCGGAGTTGGTAAGGGTCTGGTGGCGGAGCTTATATATCAGCTTTCCGGGGCGAAGGGGCAGTTTGTTAGCCTCAACTGCGCCTCCATACCCTCTTCGTTGTTTGAGAGCGAGCTATTTGGCCATAGGAAGGGAGCCTATACGGATGCAAAGGAAGAGAAGGTGGGTCTTGTGGAGAGGGCCCGGGGAGGAGTTCTTTTTTTAGATGAGATAACGGAGATACCGCTTGAAGTTCAGGCGAAGCTTCTTCATTTTGTAGAGAGTGGATATTTCAGGCGGTTGGGGGATTTTAGGGAAAGGAAGGTGAAGGTTCGGATAATTTCGGCCAGCAACCGCAATATTTCTGATGCCATAAGAAGGGGTCTTTTGCGGGAGGACTTGTATTATCGCCTGAGTGTTTATCACATAAAGATACCCCCTTTGAGGGAGAGGCCGCAGGACATAGAGTCTCTTTTGGAGTATTATGGAGGTTTTCTTGGCAGGCGTCGTCTTAGCGGAGAGGCGGTGGAGTTAATAAAGGGCTATTCCTTTCCCGGCAACTGCCGTCAGCTGATAAACCTTCTTCGTCGTCTTGGTTCAAGGAGAGGTCCTTTGCAGATAGGTGCTGGGGAGGTGGAGGAGGAACTTGGGGAATTTCCCCAGGTTTTCATGTTGAGAAGCGATGAGATAGATGCTCTTTGGCGGCGAATAGAGGAGGGTGGAAACTTCTGGGAGGTTGTAAAGAAACCATTTTTATCCAGGGACCTGAACCGAGCTCAGGTAAAAGAATTTCTCCGCAGAGGACTTGTCAAAGCTGGGGGTAAGTGGAAGAGGCTGTGCGAAATAATTAACCTTCCCCCAGAGGAATATCACAAATTCATGACTTTCCTTCATGATTATAAACTTAAGCCTTAAAAATTAGATTATTATCTAAGAAAGTTAGGATATTATCTAACACGAGAGAAACAGCTTATAAAAAGGCTCTTGAGGTAAAATAGAGGAAACAAGGTAGAAGAGTTAGGAAATAGACTAACCTCAGCATTTCAGTCATTACTTAACAAGGCTTATAGAGCTGAGGAAACGGGTTGAGGAATTTGGCAAGGAATTTGCTAAAATAAAAATGCCCCCTTCGGGTTCAACCCCCAGGGGGGCAAAAAACAAAGGAGGTGAGGTATGAAGAGAGCAAAGGCCTTTATTTGGCTTTTGCTGAGTTTATCACTCATTGCAGGTATCGACAAATATCGGTTGGAGCTGGGAGAAAATCCAAAAATAATCGTAAAAGACACAGTTTCTACTTCTCTGGGACTTCTGAAAATTTACGGTTTAAAATCGGAAAGGAGTGGATATTATATCCTGGCTGAGCTCGGAGAGCCGGAGGTAAAGGCTTCTTTCCTGCTTCTTACAGGCCCCAAAGTGGTTCTAAAAGTTGGAAGGGAAAAAGCCTGTTGGCCGATAGATGTAGAGCTACTCGCAAAAGGAGAACTTACGAGATATGCTCCCTATATGAAAGAGATGATACTGGCTTTGAAAGAGGCGTATGACAGTACTTCCTCAACGGACCCGTGGAATAGCAACTATGCGGTTTTATATTTCATGCTTACAGGCAAGAATATAAAAAAATGGGAAAGAGTTACCAGTAAAGTGGGAAAATTGGTTTACTGTGATGAGTGTGAAATTATCAGGGAGGAATGTCTTGGTCTATGTGCCTCCAATGCTCAAGCATGTATGCAGGCATGTGGAGTTATAGAGGATCCAGGAGAGAGAGCTAGATGCATTACCACATGCATACGAAGTTGGCAGGAATGTAACAATATATGTATATCCGGTTGGCTGAAGTGCAGATCCGAATGCAAGCCCAGACCTAAATAAAATTTGTCCATAGTTGTCCCCTTCGGGTTCAACCCCCAGGGGGGCAAAAAAACAAAGGAGGTGCGTTATGAAGAGGATTTTAACAAAAGCAATCTCTTTTATAATGCTGGGACTTTCTGCTTTGTTATTGTGGCTTTCCTTTTTAAACTTTACCTCTGTTCCTTTAAAGGGTGATAACGGGTGGGATGCTGTTTATGTTCCTAAAGTTCACGATTGTTGGGAAAAGTATAAGATAGATTGTATTATTGTCACTCCGGCCAAGTAAAAGGGAGAAGGGGTCTACCCTTCCTCTTTATCGGAGGCGGAGAATGAGATGAAAAAGGTTCTTTTAATCTTAATTTTTTTGAAGATCCTTTATTCTTTTGAAGTTGTGAAAAAATGGGAGGTTTTCCTATCCCAGAAAAAAGTTGTATTGAAAGAGCCAGTTGCTTTTGTGGTTAAAGAAAGAAGAATATATGTTTTAGATATTAGGGCCGCCGATATAAAAATATATGATAACACAGGCGAGCTTCTCAGAACCTTCGGGAGAAAGGGGCAGGGTCCAAATGAATTTTTAAATCCGATAGCTTTGTCTTCCTGGCGAGAATTTTTGTTGATTTATGATTTTAAGAGAGGCAAAATTTTTCTTTATAAAATAAGCCCAGAAGGAGAAATAAAATTTTACAGGTCTTACATATTTCAGGCCTTCGCTTTTATTTTCAAATTTCTTAATTCACAGGAGCTATTAATCTCTGGGCATTCCATGACAAGAAAAAATGGGAAAACTTATAGCGTTTTTATATTTAATCTGGTAAAGGGCACTTACGAGTATCTTTTACCTTCTTTCGTTGCTTATGGGGTGAAGAATGAAAGAGAATATGAGAAAAAATTTCTGAATGAGTTAGTGGTACTCTCTCCGGAGAACTACGCGGACTATTGCGGGGGTGAAATTTATTTTGCTTCTGCAGCGGATTTCCACATCTTAAAAAGGGACAAAAAAGGCAGGGTAAAATACTTCGGGAGAAAAAGCGCGAAATTCTATACCCCCTTAGTGACCAAAGAAATGAAAAAAGCGGTATGGCGGAGACAGGACGCGAAACTTGCAGAACTTCTCAGCAAATTTTCTTTTGTGGAAGGACTTTTCTGCACTAAAAAAGGAATGATAAGCCTTATTTTTTCTTCCCCTGCCGAAGAGGGAAGAGATGTTTATATTCAGATTTATAATGGAGAAGGAGAGTTTTTAAAAGAATATAAACTTATGCATACCGAAGCAGAAACAGAGAGCGAGATTCTCGCCTACTTTTCTCAAAAAGAGAATAAACTTTTCTTTTTAACAGCTGAAACTGCGGCTGGCTTTGGAGTCAATTTTAAAATAACCGGTTTTAAAATAAGGGAGGAATGAAGAACATCTTTATTATTTTCCTGATTTCTATTTCAATTTTCTTGTTAAGCCAAATAGGAAAAGAGCAAAGAAAATTAGCTTTAATGAATTTCCCAATAGGGACTTATACAAGAGAAGAGAAAAAAGAGACCGGTCCAATCTTATATTTGTTTTTCGTCTTTTCTCTGAAAAATTGTAGAGATAATCTGGAAGTCATAGATGCTTTAAATTCATTACCCAACGGATTTAAAGTCATAGGTTTAGTTCCTTATAGTGAATTGAAGGATGAAAAGAAGTTGAGAAACCTCACCGGGGCCAAATTTAAAATAATCCCTTTTTCTGATAAATATTATAAATTTTCTCCCAATTATACTCCCACAATTTTTGGGGTAAGTGAGAACGGGAGAATTTATTTTGTATTACCAGCCGTTCCTGAAGAAAAGTTATTTTTAAAGGATTTTCTATGGAATTTTTACTACAAGGCTTATCCTTTATTAGAAAGGGATGGAAGACGGTGAAAGTAGTCACATGCCAATTATTGCATCCTTGCCTTTTTGGCCCAGAAGTTGCTAAAATAAAGTTGCCCCCTTCGGGTTCAACCCCCAGGGGGGCAAAAAACAAGGGAGGTGCGTTATGAAGAGGATGTTTAAGTGGATTTGGATTTTGATTTTAGTTCTGACGACATTTACAATGATCCCGTTGAAAAAATCATTTTCTGATACAAAGATAAAAGGAAAAACTAAATATATAGGAGGCGTGCTGGCCTGTGCTTGCACAGTCACCGAGAACACTGATTGCCGTTGCAGGATAGTGAGATGAAAAAGGAGGGGTAATGATGAGAAATTTACCAAACAAAAAAATATTGATTTTAGTTTTGTTTATTGTTTTAGTAATACTTCTGGTTATTCCTAAAGATATTGTAGCTAATAGTATTTCCCGAGGGTTTAAACCTACCGCTGCAATTAAAAAAGGGGTGATGACCCTAAATGGTCCTTATTGGGAATGCGTATGTCCGGAAAGTTCCTGGGATTGCTATTGCAAAGTACCCGAAAAGTGATTTTCAATCATAAGTCAAAAGCTGTAGTTATAATGATTTTGGCGAAATTTATCTTTTCTTCAGGACTTAGACTCAAGGTTACAGATAGATTGATTTTGAACATATCACCGGTTAAAACTCCTTTTTCTTTATTAAAACTTTACGACAACCCTATTTTGAATTTATCCGAGGGATTAAACGGAGAGATTATAATAGCAAGAGGCTCTTTTTTTGAAATTTTTGATAGAAGAGGAAATTTTTTGAAGAAAGTTGGAGGTTTAGGAGAGGGACCTGGGGATTTTAGAAACATAATTTTTGTTAAGGCCTACCGAGACAAATACTATATACTTGATTTTCCCAATTTGATGAATGTATTTGACATTAAATTTAAATTTAACAAAAGATTTTACCTGCAAGGAAAAGGAACATCACCGTTTGTCTTTGATTTTGAGATTTCAGGGGGCCAGATTTTCGCTGCTCAGTTTTGGCGGGCATTTATGGGAGGTGGGATGAAAGAAGTCAAGGACAAGGTCATTTCAGTTTATAACCTAAATGGGAAGTTTCAAAAAGCCATATTCAATTTTTCCTATGCTTTAACTCTTTTGGGCAATGAAGCCTATCTTAATCCCACCTTATGCACTTTTAATGATTTAATATGCTTGGCTTTTTTAGCCCTGAACAGAATATGGGTAATAGATAGAGAAGGAAATATAATAAAAGTGAAAACTTTCGGTATTAAAAGTTGGAAAAACATTCCTTATAGCGCTAAACGAGAAGAACAGCTTAGAAAAAAAGGTTTAGGTCCAGCTAAGATATTTGCTTGGTTTATGACGAGAGGCAGTTGGATATATGATGTCAATTTTTATAGGGGATACATCCTGATAAATGCTTTAAAGAATAAAGAGTCGAAGGGAATGAATTTAGGGATAAGCTGTATTTATATTTTTGATGAAGATTTTAAAGAGATAGAGCCTCCAATTTCCCTTGAGGGATATTTTCTCGCAGGGGTGGGGAAAAGATACATTTATTTTGTTCGTTACCTTCAGAGCCCTTCCACCCGTTCAAAAACTAAAATTGAGGTGAAGAGATGCGTGTTAGAAAAATTTTAGTGGTAGCCTCAACATTTATTACTTTGGCTTTTCTTTTATTAAGTGGCAAAGCTCAAGATTGGAATAAGGATTTCAGGTTGAAGGAGGTCTGGGAATTTCCCGATGAAAAGATTGGAGGTTATATATATGATTCTGACATTTCCCCGAACGGTGATGTTATTTTTTGGGGGTTTAAATGGTGGATTGTAAAAGTGAACAAAAAGGGGATTTCGCTGTTAACACCTAAAGGAGAAGGTCCAGGGGAGGTAAAATCCCCCTTCAATTTTTTTATAACGAAGGACTTAATAGGCGTGATGGAAACTTATGGTAAGATTTCATTTTTCAAGATAGATAAAAGCTCATATAAATTCCTGAAATTTATTTTTCTGAAACCATCTTATCAAATAAAAACTTCATTTTTTCAGTGTGGTGGAAAATTCTATGTTGGTGGCTTCTTGCCTGCCTCTCCCGGAACTTTAGCTAAAGGATATTTCCTTACCGTTTATGACGATAAGGGCAAACCTATAGGAAAAACATTATTTTTAGATTTTAAGAAAAATAGCCGTATTTATTTAAGCAGAACTTTTATGAGGAAATATGGAAATAGACTGTTTGTATTTTTAGAATTTTCCCCCACGGTCTATTGGCTTAACTGTGGAGAAAATAATGTAAAGGGAAAGGTTTCCCTTAAAATGCCTGACTTTTATGTTCCCATGCATAAACTTCCTGAGCCTCCGAAAGGGGTCATATCAAGACGGAAATTGCAAGAAATTTACGAGACTTGGGAAGCTTCTTATTCCCGAATAGAAGAAATAGCAATAGATGGTGATTACTTGATATTGCAGATTCGCACTCTAAAGAAGCCAAAATTTGCTTTGTTGTTCTACAAGTTAAAGGATTTTTCATTAAAGAAATTCTATTTCGGAATGGATAGATTCTTAGGGACAAGGAATGGACTTTTTTACTTCTTTGCCAATGGGAATCCAGGATTTGATGATGAGGCGGACGAGCTCAAAATAAAAATTTATGAAGAAAAGGCCCGTGAAAAAAGCCGCTCTTATTGAAAACTCCATTATCTTTGCCTTATTGGTCCTTATAGGGATTGTAGCTTATTTTAGACATATTAAAAATAAGACCCTGAAAATTCAGATAAAATCGCCATCTGAAATTCACTTAATATCCTTTAACGGTGCATCTGTGGATTTTAACGAAATTGTATCCAAAGATGAAGAAGTGTACTTAGTAATTCTCAAAATAGATGCATGTCCAGGTTCTATCTTGAGGTCTTTTGAAGAAGCTTTACATCTTAGAGCAAAGGGACACAAGGTCGTCTTTGTGACAGTTCATAATTGGTTCAATGAGTGGAAGGCCTGGATAGGGAATTTTGACCTTCCTTCCGATAGTTTATATATGATGAAAAAGGAGGAATTATCCACTCATTTCGGTATGGTTACCCTTCCAATAATTTTACGATTGAAAAATTACAAGATTAAAGCTTACAAAACAATCCATTAAAATGCAAAAGTTCAGAAACATGTGGGAAGAAATTGAGGGAGAAGGATGAAATTTATATGGATTTATAAATGGATAAGGGGTGCAAGCAATGTTTATAATCCTTCTATGAGGGAAAGGGAGATAGAAAAATACAGGGAAGTAATCGCCTTCAGATTGAAAGTAGTTGATTTTTTCACCCGTCATGGTCTGGCCCTTACGGTAGAGGCCTTTGGAGTCAGCAAATCCAAGATTTATCGCTGGAGGCGGAGGCTGAAGGATGCAGGAGGAGCAATTTCTGCTCTTGCTCCCCGCTCAAGGGCACCCAGGCGGAAGCGAAAGCGACAAATACACCCACAAATAATCGAGTTTATAGAGCGGATAAGAAGAGCCCATCCCCGCATGGGGAAGGAAAAGATAAAGGTTCTGCTGGACGACTACTGCAAAAGGGAAGGCCTTCTTCCTGTGTCTGCTTCCACGATAGGGCGGATAATAAAAGAGAGGGGTTTATTTTTTTCTCCTCAAGAGTTTACCCATTCTGGCAAAGTAAAAAGTAAAAGCAGGGTGAAGAAACTGAGAAGACGAAACTATATGCCCCGAAGGTCAGGAGATTTGATTCAGCTGGATTCTCTGCATGTTTTCGTAGATGGGATAAAAAGATACATAATAACTGCGGTGGACCTTCGCTCCAGGTTTGCCTTCGCCTATGCGTATAAGAGTCTTTCCAGCAGAGCTGGGGCGGATTTTATGGAGAAGTTCATGAGCGTTGCGCCTTTTTCTATAACTCATATCCAGACGGATAATGGTTCAGAATTTATGAAGCATTTCCATAGGCTGGTTGAGAGGGAAAAGGTAGTTCATTTCTTCAATTATCCCCGCCGTCCTCAAAGTAATGGGCACATAGAAAGATTCAACAGGACGCTGCAGGAGGAGTTTTTGCTTTATCATTTAGATGAACTGGCAACAAATATTGGTGCTTTCAATAGAAGGTTGATGCAATGGCTGGTTTTTTACAACACTCGCAGACCCCATCATTCCCTTTCCCTTCGTTCTCCGCTAAAATATCTCATTGAAGAAGAAAATTTTTCCCATATGTTATGGACTTATACAATAATTGGAAATTAAACTATTATGTGATATCATTTTCTTTCAAAAACTCTAAAAATGAGCTTAGTAGTAAAGGAGCTGGAGATTAGATATGGCCCTTTGAGGGCGGTGGACAAAGTAAGTTTCCAGGCGAGGGGCGGGGAGATAATCGGGTATTTAGGGCCGAACGGGGCTGGAAAAACAAGCACCCTTAAGGCCCTTGCAGGAATACTGAGGCCCACCTCAGGGAAGATTTTATTCCAGGGCAATGAGATTTGGAATAACATTTATTCCTATAGAAAAAGAGTTGGGTATGTCCCAGAAGATGCAGCCCTTTACCCCTACATGAGCGGATATGAGTACATCCTTTTTGTAGGCAGACTTAGGGGGATAGAGGAAGGAACCCTTAGGAAAAGGGCCGAGGAGTTGCTATCTCTTTTGGGACTGGGAAGTGCCATGCATCTTTCCATGGACACCTATTCCAAGGGGATGAAGCAGAAGGTTTTGATTGCCTCGGCCCTTATTCACAACCCTGAGATTATTCTCCTTGACGAACCCCTTTCAGGGCTTGATTCCTTTACGGTATTTACGGTGCGGGAGATAGTAAAGGGTCTGGCCTCCAGGGGAAAAATAATAATTTACGCTTCCCACATTCTTGAGGTTGTGGAGAGGCTGTGTTCAAGGGTTGTAATAATAAACAGGGGTAAGATTCTTGCGGACGAAGGAGTGGAAAAGCTGAAGGAGCTGAAGAGGAGCTCTTCACTGGAGGAAGTATTTAAAAGTCTGGTGGTGGAAAAGGACCCCAGAAAAATAGCATCCCGGTTTTTGATGAAATTAGCAGAAGATGAAAGCCCTTAAAATCTTGACCCTCCACTTTTTCAATAGGTTTTTCCAGAACGAAACTCTTCCCTTTAAGGAGGCAACGGTGGCCAAAGCCTTCTCCCTTCTGAGCATTCTTGCGGTCTTGAGCGGGGCGATAGCCTACTGGGAGAACCTGAAATACATAGTGGCTCCTCTTCTCTTCCCCTATGTAATTGGCATGAAAGAAACATCCTGGAAGGAGAACTTTGTATTTTTAAGTTTTTCCATGGTGGTAATGGGGCTCGTCTCCCTAATAGAATGGGATGAGATATTTCTAAAAAAAGAGGACTACGCCAACCTTTCAGCCCTTCCCGTAAGAAAAATTACCGTTTTCCTTTCAAAGGGCCTCAGCTTAATGGCTTTCGTAGCTCTTTTTGCAGTTTCTATATCCCTCTTTTCTTCTCCCATCTTCGGCCTGGGAAGGGCCAAGGCTTACGGAAATTCCATTGGACTTTTCCTTAAGATCTCCTTTGCCCACAGCGTAAGCGTTTTCGCTTCAGCTCTGTTTGTCTTCCTTTTCGTAATGTGCACAAGCGGTTTTCTCATTTTATTTCTTGGCGAGACAAAGGCGGAAAGGATTTCCGTGTATTTTCAGGGCCTGGCAGTAGCCCTGTTCCTATCCTTCTTCGGCGTATTTGACAAGCTCTACTCGGCAGTTTCCCTTTCCAATATAAATAAATTTCCCTTCTCCGCCCTCCCTCCCCTGTGGTTTTCCGGCCTTTATGAAGAGATAGCTGGAATTAATCCAGGGATTTTTCATGCTCATTTCTTTAAAGGGGTGGTGGCCATTTCGTTTTTGCTTTCGGCCTTTGTCCTTGAGTATTTACTTTTATACAAAAGGCTAAAAAGGGAAAAACCCGCAAAACCCCCTTCCCGGCCCCCAGGGGGTATGACATTCTTTCTTCACAAATGGTTCTTTAAAAATCCTTTGGAGAGGGCCATATTCCAGTTTATAAAAACCGTGATGAGCAGGAGCCGAAGGCACCGCCTGGTGTTCTCCTTTTACATAGTAGGGGTGATAGGTCTTTTTAGTTTGAAAATAGCAAGGATTTTATATTCGGGTTCCCTTTATTCTGTTTTCCTTTTTCAGTTCATTCACCTTTTTTTCCTCGCCTTGGTTCTGGGGTTTAGGATGGTAGTGGGTCTTCCCTGGTTCATAGAGGGGAACTGGATTTTTAAAATTACCGAAGGAAAGGAAAAGAAGGATTATATAACGGCCACAAAGAAGTCCTTTTTCCTTCTCTACCTTCTCCCCGGTTTTCTGGCCATTCTTATTTTTTACACCCTTATTTGGGGAGTTAAGCTGGCGTTTTTAGAATCCCTTTACGGACTTTTGAGTTCTTTGATTCTCCTTGAGCTTGCCTTTATAAAATATAACAAAATACCCTTTTCCTGTGCAACTGTTCCCGGAAAGATGAACCTTCACATATTCTGGTTTTTTTACACCCTCGGAATCTACATTTATACCTACATCTTGGGCGTTGGTGGAAAATTGGCCTCGGAGAAAGGGGGCCTCTTTCTGATACTTTATATTTTTCCGTTGATTTTTCTTCTCATTTTAAAGAAAATTTCCAGGATACCTTCCCGGTTCACATACGAAGAAAACCCGGAGCCTGTGGTTATGGGATTGGGGCTGAGGGATGATTAAGAAATTTTTAATTAAAAGCCTAAAACTCCTAATCCTTCCTTCCTTTCTTACTATCTTCGTTGTTCTCCTTTCCTCCCCCCTTCCTCTCATCTCCAAATTTGCCATAGATAAGGTGGTGGGGGAAGGGAAGTTGAAGTTTCTTCCCCTGGCTATTGCAGCCTTTGGGGGTTTTGCCCTCTCGTTTGTTCTTATTTCGTACCTGAAGGACCTTCTCTTTTTCAAGGCCCAGCGGCACATAATTACAGAGATGCAAGAGGAGCTTGTAGGGAGAGTCCTTTCCTATCCGCTGAGCTTTTTCTCTGCTGCCCAGACCGGAGAGCTTCTCTCCCGAATAAGGAGGGACACAGAAGGGCTTCAGGTTCTCTTTTCCCACTCATTGGTTCTTGCTTTAACGGATCTTTTAAGGTTTGCAATAGGGATAGGCATACTTCTCAAACTCAATCCATCCCTCACCATTATATGCCTTTTGCCGGTTCCATTTTTTATCGTAAATTCTTTCTATTGGGCAGGGCGGTACAAGCAAGCCACAAGAGCGGTTATGGAAGAAAACGCCAGGGCAGAGAAGGTATTATCCGATGTATTTATGGGGATAAGCCAGGTCAAGGAAAGCGCAAAGGAAAAGGAGTGCCAGGAAAAAGTCAGCTTTTCGCTTAGAAAATACATGGAAAAAAGCATAAAGCAGAACTTGATAATTTACAGGAATCAAGCAATAGTTATGGTTCTTTCCTATGTGGGTGAAGGGCTGCTTTTGTACTTTGGAATAAAGGAAATACTTTCAGGGGCCATGAGCATAGGAACCCTCTTTGCTTTTCAGGGATATCTTTACTACCTCTATGGGCCTTCCCAGAGGGTATCATCTTTTTCTATAATGATACAACATGCTCGGGCGGCATGGAGCAGGGTGGAGGAACTTCTTCGGGTGATGCCAGAGGAGGGAGGGAAGCGGCGACTTGAGCGGATAGAGGAAATTGAGGTTAGAAATCTTGCTTTCGGCTACGATGGAAGAGGGCCTCTTTTTGAGGGCTTGAACTTTAAAGTAAAGAGGGGAGAAGTTCTTGCAATAAAAGGTCCCTCTGGGGCGGGGAAAAGCACCCTCGTGAAACTACTCCTTGGCCTATACCGACCCCAACAAGGGGAAATACTTTACAATGGAGTGTCTCTGAAGGAGCTGGACTTAAAATGGCTTCGCGAGAGGGCAGGGTATGTCTCTCAGGAGTGCTTTATGTTTTGCGATACAGTTGAAAAGAATATAGCCTTTGGGAAGGAAGGGGTAAGCAGGGAACAGATAAGGCGTGCTGCGGCTTTAAGCGGAGCCTTAGGATTTATAGAAAAGCTTCCGCAGGGTTTTTCCACGATTGTAGGAGAAGGGGGAAAGCTTCTCTCTGCGGGGGAGCGTCAGCGGATAGCCATCGCCAGGGCGATTATAAAGGAGCCGGATGTAATAATCCTGGATGAGGCCGGAAGCAATTTGCCGGATGAATTTCGCCTGGAGATAGAAGAGAGGATTCGGAGTTTATTTTCGGATAGGATAATAATAGTAATTTCCCATGGTGTTATAGGATTTAGGGCATCGGTGGAAGTTAACTTAGGAGGGAGAAGGGTTGAGAGGTTCAGAAAGTAGGTCTTTAAAGCCGGTCCTCAGAGATCCTGTTCCTATAAAATTGAGCATTTTAACCTCCCTGGATTTTTGCTATAATCACCTCTTAAGGTTTTAGTAATGAGGAAAATTGTAAAATTTGTTATTTCAGCCTTTTTACTTCTGGGGTTTGTGGCAGGGGGGTATTTCCTCTGGAAAAACCACCAGGGGCAAAGGGATGACGAGGGGCAAGGGGAGGTTATGGCTGAGACGAAAGCCGGGGAGGCTGAGGTTCCCGTAAAGGTGGTGAAGGCCGTGCGGGGAGACCTTCCTCTGAGGCTTAATTTTTCTGGCCAGGCCGACTGCTGGGAGAAGACCACGGTCAAGGCGGAGACCTCAGGAAAGGTGGCTCGAATTCTCCACGGCGTGGGCCAGTGGGTGAAAAAGGGGGAGGTGGTGGTGGAGCTTCACAGCAGGGAAAAGGAGCTTGCCCTGGAGAGGGCCAGGGCCCAGAGGCTCAAGGCATTAGCAGACTACATCGCCACCTTCAGGTTCGCCGCCTTCAAGGAACCCCACATGAGCGAGAAGGACAGGGAAAAATTGAAGAGGGCCAGGGAGGAATACGAAAGGGTTCTTTCGGAATATAAAGCCGGCAGGGTGGGTGAGGAGAGACTTCGCAGGGCGGAGGAGTCCCTTCTTGAAATAATGGTTGAGACCGGAGCACTGAAGGAACAGGTGAGGAAGGCCACCAAGGGGCTTACGGAGGCTGAAATTTCCCTCCACCAGGCGGAACTGGAGCTGAGCAGGACCAGAATAAGAGCACCCTTTTCCGGAATAATTGGGGATATCAAGGTTTCGGTGGGCCAGTGGATATCTTCCGGCAGCGATATCTTCAGGATAGTGAACCCTGCCTCCCTTTATATAAAAGCCTTTGTTCTGGAAGGGGAGGTGGGGAAGATAAAACCGGGGATGGGGGCGCGGGTGGCTTTCCTTGCCTATCCAGGAAGGTATTTTCCCGCAAGAATCCTGGCCATTTCCCCGGAAATTGACCCTGAAACCAGAACCGCCACGGTTTTTTTGAATCTTCTTAGAAAAAAGAGCGGTCTTTTTCCCGGAATGACCTGCGAGGTTCAGGTGGAATACAGGGTTTTGAGGGATGTGGTAAAGGTGCCCAGGAAGGCCATTGTAGTCCGCTCCGGAAGGCCCCTGGTTTTCGTGGTAAAGGACAATCTGGCCCTTTGGAGATACATTGACCTGGGAGCCCAGAACGACACGGAGGCAGAGGTAAGGAGCGGGGTAGAGGAAGGAGACCTCGTGGTGGTGGAGGGACAGCTAACCCTTGCCCATCAGTCCAGGGTCAAAATTGTAAGATGAAACTGATACGCCTCTGCGTTCAAAGGCCCGTGGGAACGGTCATGTTCTTCGTGGGCGTTCTCCTTCTCGGCTATGTTTCTCTGAGGAAACTTTCGGTGGAACTTCTCCCCTCCCTTTCTTATCCGAAGCTTTCGGTTCTTACGGAATACCCGGGGGCAGCCCCTGAGGAGGTGGAGAAGATGGTTACCGAGCCCTTGGAGAGCGAGCTTTCCTCCATTCCATCCCTCAGGAGGATAACTTCCTCTTCCAGAGAAGGGATTTCCCTTATCACCCTTGAATTTCACTGGGGAACCAACATGGATTTTGCCCTTCTCCACGCAAAGGAGAAAATAGAGGAGGCATCCCAGAGCCTTCCCTCCGACTGCTCAAAGCCTACCCTCCTTCAGTGGGACCCCTCCTCAAGACCCATAATAATAGCGGTGCTCAGCGGCGGAAAGGTTGAGGCGCTGAGGGAGATGGGAAAATACCTTATAAAACCCAGGCTGGAGAGGCTTAAGGGGGTGGCAAGGGTGGAGGTGAGGGGGGGAGGAGAGCCCCAGGTTATCGTTAGCCTTGATCCGGGGAAAATGGCAGAGCTGGGCATAGGGTTTCAGGATGTGGAAAAAGCCCTCTCCTCCTACGATAAACTTATTCTCGGTGGCACGGTAATGAAAAACCGCATAAGGTATGTGGTGAAGGTAGAAGGGGAATTGAGGGATCCATCCCAGATAAACGAAATCCCCGTGAAATTCCTCAAGAAAAGGGCGGTTCTACTGAAGGATGTAGGCAGGGCTTATCTGGGGGAGGCACCCCTCCAGGGGGAGATAAGGTTCAACAGGAAAAGGGCAGTAGCCCTCCTTATTTTTAAGCAGGCCTCTGCCAATACATTGAAGGTGTCCCAGAGGGTTCTGGACGAGATGGAAAGGATGGAGAAGGAATTTCCCGGCCTGAAATTTAAGCTCATAACCCAGGACGCTGCCCTCATAAAGTCCTCCATGGCTTCCCTGAAGTATTCCATCCTCCTGGGTTCTCTTCTGGCCTTTTTAGTCCTTGTCCTCTTTCTCAGGAACATAAGGGACCCCATCCTGGTGGCCCTGGTTATTCCCATAGCGGTGATTTCCACCTTCGTTTTAATGTTTTTTGCCAGGGTAAACCTCAACATAATGAGCCTGGGAGGTCTTGCCCTGGGTGTGGGAATGTTCGTGGACAACTCCATAGTGGTTCTGGAAAGCATGTTCAGGCACAGAAGGGAAAAACCTCCGGAAGAGGCTGCTGTGGATGGGGCCAGCGAGGTGGCCGGTGCCATAACCGCCGCCACCTTCACCACCATAGTCATATTCCTCCCGGTGATTTACATCTACGGGGTGGCGGGGAGGCTTTTCAGGGATCTGGCCTTTACCGTTACCTTTTCCCTGCTGTCTTCCCTTCTGGTTTCCCTTACCCTCCTTCCGTCCATGTTTGCCCTTTTATCAGGGGGAAAGAAGGGCAGGAAAACAGCTCCGGAAAAGGAAGAGGGGGGGCTGGCTGGAAGGCTCCACCGCATACTTTCCCTTCCTTTCCTTCTCCTCTTCTACCTTTTGAAAACCCTCTGGAGGGGAACCAGGGTGGTGTTAAATTTTACGGTGGGATTGCTCTGCGGTTTTTTTTCTGCGGTTTTCACCCCCCTTCTGGAGGCCTTTTCCAGTCTATACAGGATGTTTGAGGAAAAATACCATGAATTTCTCTCCCTGTGCTTTGAAAAAAGGGCAATACCCTTGGGGATAACCCTCGTCATGCTTGTTTTCATCCTGGTTAGCTATCCCCTTATAAGAAAGGAACTCCTTCCGAATCCTTCCACCGACAAGTATGAGATATCGGCAAGGACCCCCTTCTCTTACGGTTTTTCCCGGACGAACCGGGTGGCAGGTTTCATTGAGCAAAGGCTTATGGAAGGGGGAGCGGGTTTCGTTTTCTCGCAGATAGGAGCGGTTTCAAAAATAGCGGCCCCGGGCCAGGACATTTCCGTAAACGGAATTTCCATGATAGTGGGTGGTGCGGGAAGGAAAGGGGCCATGGAGGTGGCCCGCAGGCTCCTCTCCTCCTTTTATGGCCTTAGATTTTCAGTATTTCCCGAAAGAAATGCCATTACAAGGTATCTCAGCCTGGGGGCAGAGGCCTTTAAGATAAAGGTTTTTTATGCGGATGAGGAGGCAGGAAAACAGGTGGCAGGCAGGGTTATCAGGGCTCTGAAGGGAGTGAAGGGTCTCAGAGACCTCAGGACCAATGCCTTTTATTCAAAGCCCCTTCTTGCCATGAAGTTCAGGGAAGAGGTCCTCAAGGCCCTGGGCATTGAAAAGGAGGTTCTGGCCACCACCGTGGAGGCGGCCCTCAGGGGGAGGAAGGTTATGACGATAAGGAGGTTTCAGAGGAATTACGATGTGGTTATTACCTCCCCCTTCAGGGAGAGGAAGAAGTTGGAGGAGGTGCTGGCCCTTCCCATATCCGTAAAAGGAAGGGTCCTCCCCCTCAGAAACCTGGTGGAGGTTGAGGAAAGAGCTTCCCCAGCGGAGATAACCAGGGAGGGCCAGGAGAGGTTTTTCCTGATATCCGCAGACCTGGTGGGAAGCCTCGGAAGGGTCTCCCGGAGGGTGGAGGAGGTCCTTTCCTCCCTTCACCTTCCACCGGGGGTCAGGATAAGGATATCCGGGGTTGAGGAGGAGAGGAGAAGGGCCTTCCGTTCCCTCTACAGTGCTCTTTTCCTGGCAGTGCTCCTGGTTTACATGGTAATGGCTTCCCAGTTTGAAAACCTGATCCATCCCCTCATAATAATGCTCACCATCCCCATGGGACTTTTCGGGGGCTTTCTTCTTCTGCTGCTGAGCGGAGGTTCCATAAATGTAATTTCGGGGATAGGCTTCATGGTGATGGCGGGGATAGTGGTAAACGATGCCATAGTGAAGGTGGATTATGCCAATAAACTGAGGCGGAAGGGGCTTGCTCCTAAGCAGGCCATGATGGAGGCCTCTAAGGTGAGGCTCAGGCCCATCCTCATGACCACCTTTACCACGGTTTTCGGGCTTTTGCCCATGGCCCTTTTGAAAATCCCCGGCTCCGAACTTCAGCGTCCCTTAGCGGTGGTGGTCATAGGTAGCCTTCTGGCCTCCACCTTCCTCACCCTCGTTCTTATCCCCGTCCTCTACGAGATGGTGGAGAAATGAGGTGGATAATAGAGAGGCCCGTTCTTTCAGGGATGCTCTTCGCTTCCATTTTGATTCTGGGTATTTATTCCATAAGGAACACCCCTGTGGAACTTGTCCCGGACGAGAAGCTTCCTTCCCTTACCGTGACCGCCTTCTGGTACGGAGCCTTTCCGGAAATGCTCCTGGAGAGGGTGGCCCTCCCCCTGGAGGAGGTCCTGGGGGCAATAAAAGGAGTGGAGAAACTAAAGAGCCTTTGCGAGGAGGGGAGAATGCGGCTTACCCTGGAGTTCTCCAGGGGGACCAACATGCAGATGGCGTATTTGAGGGTGAAGGAGAACATAAACAGGTTGAGAAAAAAACTTCCTCCCCAGGCCGCAAGGAGCATAAGGGTTGTGCCCTTCGTTCCCAAGGGATTTGAGAGAAAACCACTGCTTTCCGTGGCCGTCTTTTCCCGCCTTCCTCTCCAGAGCATAAGAAACATAGTGGAGAGGGAATTCCTCCCCCCAATTAAGGGGATTGAGGGGGTGTCAAGGGTTGAACTTTGGGGAGGAGCCCCACCAGAGGTAAAGATTCTTCTAAAAAGGGAGAAACTTCTCGCCTACGGGATAAGCGTTTCCGATGTTTATTCTGCCATTTCCAGGGAGTTCTTCAACCTCCCCTCCATAGAGGTTCAGAGGAAGGGAAGCTATGTCCTGCTTACCCTTTCCTCCTTTCCCCGGGGGATAGAGGAGATAGAAAGGGTGAGCATTGATGGTGGGGGAGGGAGGAAAATTCCCCTCAGGGAAGTGGGAAGGGTTTTCCTTTCCTCGGGGAGGATAAGGGAGGAAAAAAGATATCAGGGGATGCCCTTGGTGGTGCTTGACATTTACAAGGAGAGGGGGGCTTCCACCCTTCACCTTGCCTCCCTGCTGAAGAGGAAAATAGGGGAAATAGAGAGGAAGGTTCCCTCGGTGTCAACGAAGATAATAGAGGACGAAAGCAGGGAACTGAAAACCAGACTTTTGAAACTCGTAAAACTTTCCCTCCTTATAATCCTCATAATATTTGCCATCCTCCTTCTGGTTCTTAAGGACCTGAGGCCGTCCCTCCTGGTGATTTCCTCGGTATTCTTTTCAGTTTTCGCCTCCTTCACCCTTATATACCTGTTGAAAATCCCTGTGAACCTGCTCACCCTCTCGGGTTTTGCCTTAGGTTTCGGGATGTTCGTGGACAACGCCGTGGTGGTTTTTGAGAACATTTTGAGGCTGAGGGAAGGGGGTATGGAAAGGGTTGAAGCCTCCGCAGAGGGGGCCAGGGGGGTTTTCCTCCCGGTGGTGGCCTCCACCCTCACCACCATCATCGTCTTCTTTTCCTTTGCCTATTTTCAGGGAAGGCTCAGGCTCTACTACCTTCCCTTAGCCTACACCGTCAGCATAGCCATGGTTTGTTCGGTCCTCGTTGCCTTCACCCTCATTCCTTCCATGGCCGCCAGGATGAACTTCAGAATTAGAAGGAGGAAGGACAAGGGGGAGGGGGGATTTTTAAACTTCTCCCTGAGATATCCCCTTTTCGTATTGCTGCCCCTATCCATGGTATTTTTCTTATCCGCCAGGCTCTTCTACCGGAATGTTAACTTCGGGAGGTTTTTCTCCTGGTATCAGAAACAAAGGATTTATGTATGGATTGAACTTCCCCCTGGGGCGAGTTTTCAGGACACGAAAAAGACGATTCTGAAATTTGAGAAGACCGTCCTTTCCCAGCCATATCCCAAGGAGGTTAAAACCCAGATAAGCGGCAATTATGCGTACATGGAGGTGAAATTTCCGAAGGAGGTGGAGTTTTCCGCAAGGCCTTACATTTTAAAGCAAAAATTGATACAGCTTGCCACTAACTTTGCGGGCATAGGGGTCGGGGTCTGGGGATTTGACCCCCAGGGTTATTCCTATTCCCCCCATATGGGGAGTTTTCTTCCCTATTCGGTGGTTATAAAGGGATACGATTTCTGGAAACTTAAGGGAATTGCCCGGCGATTGATTGAAACCCTTCTCATGAACAGTAGGATAGAGGAGGCCAAGGTGCTTTACCAGAGGAGATTTTTCTGGGGAGGGGAGAGAAAATACTACTCCTTCCGCTTGAAATTTCCTGCCCTCAGAAAATACCACATTGACCCAAAGGAATTGCTTTTTCAGATTTCCCCGTTCATTTCCTCCCGTTCCCATCTCTCAAGAATAAGAATCGGTAAAAGGGAGATAGACCTGGAGGTGGATCTTTTCAGAAGGGAGGAGGAAATGGAGGAACTCCTGAAGAGGGAATTTCTCTCCAGGGACCGTCGTCCCTTCCGACTGAAGGATGTGGTGGAGGTCAGGGAGGAAAAGTTCAAAGGGGGGATAGAGAGGGAAAACCAGCAGTATGTTGCCACGGTGCAATGGGATTACCTGGGCTCCTTTAAGAGGGGGAGGGAGCTTGAGGAGGCCGTTTACAGAAACCTCAGCCTTCCCGCGGGTTTTACCAAGTCCCGCCAGCTTCCATGGTGGAGGATGAGGAAGGGAGAGATGGAGCAAATAAAATCTGCCCTGGTCATATCCCTTCTCCTGATTTTCATAGTTCTCGCCATCCTTTACGAGAGCCTCCTGCAGCCCCTGGTGGCCATGTTGACCGTCCCCTTAGGGCTAATAGGGGTTTTCCTTGCCTTTTATGTATCGGATTTTCCCTTTGATTCCACAGCATACATCGGTCTTATCCTGCTCTTCGGAATAGCGGTGAACAACGCCATAATCCTCATTGACCACAGCAACTCCTATTTGAGGAGGGGGGCCTCGCCCCTGGAGGCCGCTTTGAGGGGGGCCAGGGAGAGGCTGAGGCCCATTTTCATGACCTCAGCCACCACCGTTCTGGGTATGCTCCCCCTGGTCCTTTTCCACAGGGCAGGCCAGAGCGACATATGGACGACCCTTGCCCTTTGCACCGTGGGCGGCCTTACCACCTCCGCCCTCCTCGTCCCGGTGGTCATCCCCATCTTCTACCACCTTTCCTTCAGGATAAGGGACGCCCTATGAAGGGAGTAATTTGAATTTCCTTTCCCCTTTTGTTATACTGGACATGATGGCTATAAAGGCTCATTTTGAAATACAGAAGGGAGGGGAGAGATGGAGTTTCTGGGTGTAAAAGATGGTCCTTCATGGCGTAAAATAGAACGGCTGCTGTTGTTCGGCGGAAAGGACCTCACCCGGTTTCTAAACCACAGGATTTCGAAACTTAAGGAGAGGCCCCTGGAATGACCCTTAACGGCTGCCACCTTCCCAACCCTCCGGGTCGCTGGGAGGTTATGCCCAAACTTAAAGAGCGGGTATCTGGTTCGGGCTTTCAGCCCCTTCTCCAAATTGCCTTCGGCGACTTCAGATACCCGCAAACCGTTGTGCGAAATTCGGCTCGGCGGCTTATCAATAGATTTAAAAGGCTGGAATCAATTATGGCATTGTGGAGAGAGCATTCATGAGCCAAGAAATTAAAACTAAAGGAGAAATAATGTTAGAAAAAGCAGAAAAAATTAGTGGTTTCTGGGCATTCAAAGAGGAACCTTTATCTAAGGATAAACAATTAATGCTCTTTGATAATGTCCAATTTATCTATGAACTTGCACTTGCTCAACTTGAATTAAAAGCCTTAGGTGTGGAATTTGAAGTAACGAATGGACTTAGAGAGTTTAGGCTCCTGAAAGAACCAGAAAACGTGGAAACTCTTAAGAGAAAACTTGCTTATTTCAAATTGATAAAGGAAGAATATACCGATTATTTTTACATAGTAAGAAAAAATCGAACAAGGTCGGTTAATCAATATCTGACGCACTGGATCTATCCCTATAAGGGTAAATTCCATCCACAGATGATTAGAGCATTACTTAATATCATAGGATTAAATAAGGGAGATACGGTATTAGACCCATTTATTGGAAGCGGGACAACAGCAGTAGAAGCTCAATTACTGGGCATTAACTGTGTAGGTATTGACATTTCTCCACTTTGCGTTCTTCAGAGCAAAGTAAAAACTGAATCAATAGATGCTTGGCCTGAAATATTAAAGTGGAAAGACGAAATCTTAAGCAAAATTGGAGTAAATTTATTCAATCCTGATGATAAAGCCCTCGATAAGGCAATAAATAGCATACCAAATGAAAAGGCAAGAAACTTTTATCTTATGGCAAAACTTGTTGCTGTTAGTGATAATAAACGCAGAAAGAGAGATTTCACTAATTCTTTCAAGAAAAATTTAGACAAAATGATATTCTCAGTGAAAGATTATATAGATATTGTAAAAGAGCTTAATCTAACGCTTGGAAAAGTGGATATAAGAGTCGGAGATACAAGAAATCTGCCTCTTAAAGATAATAGTATTGATGGTATAGTGACATCTCCACCATATTCTATAGCACTCGACTACGTGTCCAACGATGCACATGCATTAGAGACTTTGGGATATGACTTAAAAGAATTGCGAGAAGAATTCATTGGAGTAAGAGGGAAAGGACAAAGAAAAATAGACCTTTATAACGAAGATATGAAAAGAAGTTTAGAGGAAATGTATAGAGTTTTGAAACCCGGAAAATATGCCGTAATAGTTATCGGAAATGCAACATACCAAGGTAAAGAAATAAAGACAGTGGAATTCATCATAGATTATGCAGAAAAAATTAGATTTAAACTTGTAAAAAATATAGATAAGATAATTTTCGGGCTTTATAATGTGATGCAGAAAGAAAACATATTAATATTTAAAAAGGAGGTTTGAACATGAATGGAAATGCATGCCATAACTGTCAAAATAGTCCTTGGGTTCAAAGAGCAAATCACTTTATAAGAAATAGTTCAAATCCTTCAGCACAAATAGAAACTGTTAGATTTTTACTTCTAAATGGACATTGTGGTATGAGTAACCGAACCAGTATAGAGAAAGTTTTAGGCCATTTAAGGAATCAAGGAATCAACTTGACTCGTGAGGAATTTCAGAATACAGTTCTAACTGAACTCAAAAGGGTAGGAATCGTGGCCGTACTAGTATATCCGGGACCTCAGGGAGGTGTATTTATTCCATGCGATGTTTCAGAAATAAGAGATGTAGCCACGCAAGTTTTAGACAGAATTGTCCAAGAATTGAGAAACCTTGAAGGAACCGCCACACAAACGCAAATTGAACAAATTATCACTATTCTAAGACAATTAGTAGAATTTTTAAAGGGGTTGATATGATGGATGACAGAGAAAATATGGAAAGAATGAAAGAATATCAAAAAGTTATACGGGAAATACTGTTGGCTTTTGCAGGAGTTTCTTTTCCTGTAATAGTAGAATCATCTACGGGCTATAAAGTACTAAGCATTGATAAAGAGAGGGATGCTGACCTAATTGAAGACTTATCTACTATTGCAAGAATAATAATAAATCGTTATCATAAAATGCCAATCACAAGAGACACATATAAATTGGTAATCGGTAAAAAACCTAAAGCATTTAGACCAAATGAAGTGGGAAGGATTTTAGAATACGAAATATACAATACTCCAAAGAATTTTAAAGTAATCTCAAAAGTTCAACCACTAAAACAAGTTGGTTATCCGGATGTGAAAATCATAGAAAAAACAGGAAGAATTTCATTTGTTGATATTAAAGCAACAACAAGGCCAGATGTGGGTTCACCCAGAGATTTTTATTACTCAACCAAAGAAAAAACCCTTGAAAAGATAAACTCAGACGGTTTTCATTTATTACTTGGTTTCATTATTAAAGAAACAGATCCTGAAAAATTCATCACTATAGGTTGGAAACTTGTAGATCTTTCAAAAATAAAAGTAAGTATCAAAGCTGAGTTCAACGCAGATAATTTAGAAATTTACAAACCCGAAGCAATAATTAAAGAAGAGTGGTTGGAGAAATTATAATGACGCCGCCGAGCCGAACTCTCCGTTCGCTATCGCTCACTTCGGGTCTATCGCCCACGCCTAACAGGAGGATTTGTGGCTCGCTATCGCTCGCCCAAATTTCGCAAAGCGAAACTTCACATATCCCCAGAACGTTAAGTGAAATGCCCGTCGTCGCCTTGGAAATATTTAAAAGGATTTAAAAGGAGCAGATAAAGATACCTAGTCTGATAAATTCGGCAGAAGCATATCCTATTTCTTTAATTTTTAATTCCGAAGACAAAATAAAATATATTATCCTAAAGTATCAGCGAGATGATGAATTTTTAAACAATTATGAAAAGCAGGATGCGGTTATAAGAAACATAGAAATCATTGGAGAGGCTGCAAAGTGTCTATCCGAGTATCTAAAAGAGAAACACCCTGAAATTGAATGGAAAAAAATAGCTGGAATGAGGGACAAACTCATACATTTTTATTTTGGTGTAAAACTTGAAGTTGTCTGGGCAGTAGTGGAAAAGGAAATTCCCAAATTGGAGAAACAAATCAGGGAAATAATGGAAAAAGAGGGCTGGGACTATGAATTTTGAAAGATTAATTCAAAGAATAGATGAGACTCGCCAGCATCTGGCAAAAAGATACGGAAAATATGCTGCTATCCCGATAGATGTTTTTTGGGAAAAAACTCGTAGAGCGTTGCTTTTGTTAGATTTGGTTGAGAATTCGGAAGTTTCATATGAATTGAAAATAGAAGCAAGAAAAAATTTTATTATTAATTGTGTAACCGCCTTGGAAACATTCCTTAAGGATACTATTATAGGTTTGGTAGAGGAGGGTAATTTGTTTGTGGATGAAATTTTGAAAGAAAGGAAAATATCTTTGTCTGATGCTTATGAGCTTTTTGTAAACAGAGAGGTGAGTCGTGGAGAATTAATAGTGACATGCCCCCATTTTTTGGAGAAATTTAATGTTATGGTTATATTATACACCATGGGATAGCCTCCATTTCCTGTAAAACTCCGCAGGGGGTCTATTATCTGCCGGGCTTTAATGAAAGGCAAACCGCAGAATTTCCAGAATTTGGGGAGCAGAGTACATAATTTGCTCGTCCCCGTAACCCTATTGGATGCAATTTCATCGCCGGATTTTGTGGGGATGGACCTTCAGGTTTTTTCTTATGTGGAGAACCTCCACTCCCGCCTCCAGAAGGGCAGGGGCTATTAAGAAACCCCTGTGGCAGCGATACGGGTTTTCCTCAGCGCACATTATGGCCGTGTTTTTTCCCCTGGCTATGGAAAGGAGCTTCTTTATGCCATCCTGAAAGAACCCGGCCCTCCTTACCGCCTCCCAGTCAATTTTCCCGTCGGGCCTGAGGAATTCCCTCTTCTTTCCTAAGGTGAACTTTCCCCCCAGCGCATCCCCCATCCAGATGTATTCAATTCCCCTCTCGCCAAGAACCTTCTCCAGGTTTTCCCTGTTGAAGTGTGGAACATACCGGCTGTGGGGATAGGACCTCACATCCACCAGGGCTTTTATGGAAAACCTTTCCAGAATTTCCAGGAAAAACTCCAAACTGTGGTTGCTGTGGCCCACCGTATATATCCTCATTTCCATCTTATTTTAACTCATAGTGACGGAAAGGGGCATTTTGGGTAGATGGCTCGCTGGCGGGGAGAGTAAGGAGCTAAACCAGGTGAGAAAAATCTCGTAAAATAATAGGAAGGAGGTTCTTATGAAAAAGTACATTGTTGCCGCATTGATTCTTGGAGCAGGGGGGCTGTTTCTCCTTTTCTGCGGAGGGAGAAAGGGCCTCAGGTATCCCAGGGCTAAGAAGGTTAAAGTGGTGGACGACTATTTTGGAACCAGAGTGGCGGACCCTTACCGGTGGATGGAGGACATTAACTCCCCGGAGGTGAAAAAATGGATTGAGCAGGAGAAGAAGTTAACCGAGGAGTACTTCTCCAGAATACCCTTCAGGGACAAACTCAGAAGGAGGCTACGGCAGCTCTGGGATTATGAAAAATATTCCGCCCCGTGGAAGGTGGGCGAGGATTACTATGTGTTTTACAAGAACTCAGGTCTTCAGGAACAGAGCGTGGTTTACATTCAGAAAGGGCTTAACGGAGAGGCGAGGGTTCTTCTGGACCCCAACAAGTTTTCCAGAGATAATTCCGTTCTCCTTGCCGGGCTTTCCTTTTCCCACGACCTGAAGTATTACGCCTACGCCATATCCAGGGGAGGCTCTGACTGGAGGGAATTTTTTGTGGTGGACTTCAAAACAGGCAAACTCCTTCCAGACCACCTCAGGTGGATAAAGTTCTCAGGCATGGCGTGGTACAGGGACGGCTTTTTCTATAGCAGATATCCTGAGCCCAGGAGGGGGCAGAGCCTGAAGGAGGCGAATCTTTACCAGAAGCTTTACTATCACAGAGTAGGAACCCCGCAGAGGGACGACCTTCTCATTTACGAGGACAGGGAACATCCGAGAAGGGGTTTCTCCCCCTATGTCACCCCGGACGAAAGATACCTGATAATATCCGTTTGGGAAGGAGCTTCCAGCGGGAACATGCTTTATTACAGGGACCTTTCCAGAAAGGATTCCCCGGTGGTTAAGCTTATAGACAGGCCCGATGCCCATTTCAATTTCGTTGCCGCCAAGGATGGGAAGTTTTACATACTCACAGATCTGAATGCTCCTAATTATAGGCTGGTGGAAGTGGATTTAAAAAGGCCTTCCAGGGAGAACTGGAGGGATGTGATTCCGGAAGGCGGGAGCAAACTGGAGGATGTCTCCTTGGTGGGAGGAAGATTTATAGCCACCTACCTCAGGGATGCCAATTCCGTAGTAAAGGTTTACTCCCTGGATGGTAAATTTCTCCACGAAATCCCCCTTCCTGCCCTCGGCACCGTATACGGTTTCAGTGGAAGGCCCTGGGATAAGGAAACCTTCTTCGTGTTTACCTCCTTTACCTATCCTCCGACTATTTATCGCTACGATGTGGAAAGGAACAGGGTGGAAGTGTTTAAAAAGTCCAGGGTCAAGTTTAATCCCGGAGATTATGAGACGAAGGAGGTTTTCTACAGAAGCAAGGACGGCACTAAGGTTCCGCTTTTCATAGTTCACAAAAAAGGCCTCAGGCTTGACGGAAAGAGGCCCACCCTTCTTTACGGATACGGAGGATTTAACATACCCATGAGGCCAGCGTTTCGCCTTACCATGATACCCCTGCTGGAGAACGACGGTGTGTATGCCGTGGCCTGCCTGCGGGGAGGGGGCGAATACGGGGAGAAGTGGCACAGGGCCGGCATGCTGGAGAACAAACAGAATGTCTTTGACGACTTCATAGCAGCGGCAGAATACCTCATAAAAAACGGTTATACCGACCCTGAGCACTTGGCCATCTTCGGAGGTTCCAACGGCGGACTTCTGATAGGGGCCGTGATCAATCAAAGGCCGGAGCTGTTCAGGGTGGCTGTGGCCGCCGTGGGGGTTATGGACATGTTGAGGTACCAGAAGTTTACCATCGGGTGGGCCTGGGTGAGCGAATACGGCTCCAGCGATAACCCGGAGCAGTTCAAGTATCTAATAAAATACTCTCCACTACATAACATTAAGGAGGGGCTTCCCTATCCTGCGGTGCTGGTGACCACCGCTGACCACGACGACAGGGTGTTTCCCGCCCATTCCTTTAAGTACATAGCCACACTTCAGGAGAAGTACAAAGGCCCAAATCCGGTGCTTATCAGGATAGAAACCAAGGCAGGGCACGGAGGGGCATCAGGAACCACCAGGCTTATAAACTACTATGCTGATGTCCTTTCTTTTATCTTCTACAATATGGGAATAGAGCCATATAAAGGCGTTGAACCCTGATTTGAAACAAAATGTTTCAGAGGGTTTTCCTGCGAAATTTGAAAATCTCCTTTTCCGATGTTAACCTGAAGTTGTGAAAAGGGCAGGAGTAGACACCGGCGGAACCTTTACGGACTTCGTTTTCTTTGAGGAAGGGACTTTAAGAACTGCCAAGCTTCTTTCCACCCCGGAAAATCCTGCTCTAGCCGTTCTAAAGGGGCTGGGGGAGGGGGCCTACTTCCTGATCCATGGCACAACGGTGGCCACCAACGCCTTTTTAGAGGAAAAAACCGCCCGCACAGCCCTGATTACCACCGAGGGATTCAAGAATCTGCTTCAGATAGGAAGGCAGACCAGGGTGAACCTTTTTTCCAGGGTTCCCCTGAAACCACCGGAGATAATCCCTGAGGAGCTGTGCTTTGTCCTCAGAGAGAGGGTGCTTTACGATGGAAAGGTGGATATTCCCCTGAGCAGAGAGGATGTTGAGAGACTGGCCAGGACCCTGGAAGAGAGGGGCGTAGAGGCGGTGGCGGTGGTTTTTCTACACAGCTACGCCAATCCATCTCACGAGAGGCTGGCGGGGGATGTTTTTTCCCGAAAATTCAAAGTTTCCCTTTCCCATCAGGTTTTGAACGAGCACAGGGAATACGAAAGGGCGGTGGCCACGGCCCTGAACGCCTCCCTCCTACCCGTTATGGAGGATTATCTTGACCTGCTGGAAAAAAACGCTAGGGGAGAGGTTTACATAATGAATTCCTCCGGTGGCTTTATGACCACAGAAATTACAAGAAGAATGCCTGTCCTTACCCTTTTGTCCGGTCCCGCAGGGGGAGTTATAGCCTCCCATGCCGTGGGTAAGTTCCTGTCCCTGGATAGAATTATAACCCTGGACATGGGGGGCACTTCCACCGATGTTTCTTTGATAAAAGGGGGCATTTCCATTACCCGTTCCTCCTCCCTTTTCCATCTTCCCCTGAGGATTCCCATGGTGGATATTCAAACGGTGGGTACCGGTGGCGGTTCCATAGCGTGGGTGGACGACGGCGGGGCTCTCAGGGTAGGCCCTGAAAGTGCAGGGGCAGACCCAGGGCCAGCCTGCTACGGCAGGTCCGAGCTTCCCACCCTTACCGATGCCCTGGTTGTCCTCGGCAGGATAAGAGAGGAGTTCCCCCTGGGCGAAGGTCTCAGGATAAAGCCGGAAAGGAGCTTTGAGGCTGTGGGAAGGATAGCAAAAAAAATCTCCTCAGATCTTTATCGTACAGCGGAAGGAATACTGGAAGTTTCCCTTTCCAACACCGAAAGGGCCGTAAAGCTGGTTAGTCTGGAAAGGGGAGAGGACCCCGGGGAGTTTACCCTTATGGCCTTTGGAGGAGCAGGTGGATTGGTGGCGGCTGAACTGGCACATAGATTGAGCATACCCAGGGTGGTTATTCCTCCTTTACAGGGGGTGTTCTCGGCCCTTGGAATGCTACTTTCCGATGGGGTGAGGGAATATTCTTCCTCCTTCCTTCGCCAGCTTAGCCCGGAGACCGTGGAGGAGGCCGGCAAAAGGTTCGGTCAAATGGAACGGGAAGCAAAAAAAGACTTTCCAGAAGGGGCTCTAATTTTTGAAAGGGTATGCGAGATGAGGTACCGGGGGCAGGGATATGAAATATCGGTTCCCTTCGTGAACTCAGCCGAAAGCCTCCTCAACAGTTTCAACCAGCTTCACATGAAGCTGTACTATCATACTCAGGATAGACCTGTGGAGATAGTGAATCTTAGACTCAGGGCCGTTCTTCCGGCCAGAAAACCTGAGCTCCCGCAAATACCTTCCCGCAGGGCAGAACCTGTTTTTGAGGCTGACATATATCACGGCGGAAGGAAAATGAACTGTCTTTTTTACAGGGGCCAGGATCTTGGGAATGGTTCTTTTTTGAGGGGGCCTTCGGTGATAACTTCCAGCCACGGGACAGTTTACATACCCCCCGGGTTTGTGGCGAAAGTTGGTATTTACGGAGAAATCTGGATAGAGGTAGAGAATGTTTGACCCTATAAAGCTTGAAGTTTACAGGAACATCTTCATTTCCATAACCGATGAGATGGGAACTTTGCTTAAACTTTCCTCCTTCTCTCCTAACATAAAGGAGAGGAGGGACTATTCTGCCGCCCTCTTTTCAGAAAGGGCAGAAATATTCGCCTTGGGGGCGCACATACCGGTTCACCTTGGAGCCATGCCCTCCAGCGTAGAAGCCGCTCTGAAGGAGGTGGAACTGGGGGAGGGAGATACGGCCCTCCTCAATCACCCCTTTTACGGAGGAACCCACCTCCCTGACATAACCCTGATATCCCCTGTTTTCTGGGAGGGGAGTCCCGCCTTCTATGTGGCCAACCGGGCTCATCATTCGGATGTAGGAGGAATGCAACCGGGTTCCATGCCCCTGGCAGAGGAGATTTACCAGGAGGGCCTGATAATTCCCCCGGTGAAAATAGAGGAAAAGGGAAAGGTTAACAGGGACATTTTGAAGTTAATTGCGGCCAACTCAAGGAATCCAGAAGAGAGGGAGGCTGACCTTATGGCCCAGATCGCAGCCAACAGAAAGGCTATCCACCGCCTCCAGGAGCTTCTTGAAAGAAAGGGGGAGGAAGCCGTGGAGTACGCTTACCACATCGTGGACTATTCTGAGAGGATTTTAAGGAAAAGAATTTCCGAGCTTCCCTCAGGTAAGTTTTACTTTCAGGATTTTATGGACGATGACGGTTTTGGAAGCCAGGCCATTGAGATTAAAGTTTGCCTCTGGAAGGAAGGTCAAAACCTCGTGATAGATTTCGCCGGCACCAGTCCACAGGTCAGGGGAGGCATAAACGCCAATTCTGCTATAACCCTTTCGGCCGTGCTCTACAGCGTAAAGCTGATGCTCGGGGAGGACCTTCCCATAAACTCCGGGCTTCTAAGACCCGTAAAAGTAAAAATTCCCCCGGGGAGTTTGCTCAATCCGTATCCTCCCGCTGCCGTAGCAGGGGGAAATGTGGAAACCTCCCAGAGAATAGTTGATGTGGTTCTGGGAGCCTTTTCTATGATGCTCCCCCACAGGGCAGTGGCTGCCAGTCAGGGAACTATGAACAACATATCCTTCGGGGGAAGGGATTTCGCCTATTATGAGACCATCGGGGGAGGAGCCGGTGCCACTCCGGAGAGCCACGGAGCCTCAGGTTTGCATACCCACATGACAAATTCCATGAACACTCCGGTGGAAGTTCTGGAGAGGGAGTTTCTGGTTTTAATAAGAAGATACGAGCTAAGAAAGGGCTCAGGAGGGAGAGGAAGAAGAAGAGGAGGCGACGGTATAGTCAGGGAATACGAATTTCTTTCCCCCGCCAGGGTGAGTATTTTAAGCGAGAGGAGGAGGTTTTCTCCCTATGGACTGGAGGGTGGCCAGGGAGGAAAGCCCGGCAGGAATTTGCTTGTAAAAAAGGGAAAGGTAAAAGTTTTGCCTTCCAAGATAAACTTTAAAGTGGGGAAGGGGGACCGCCTGGTGGTGGAAACTCCCGGAGGAGGCGGGTTTGGGAAAGAGGATTAAATTCGGTCCTGGTTTTTTAATCACCGCCGCCTTCGTAGGGCCGGGAACGGTTACCTCCGCTTCCTTCGCTGGGGCGAACTTCGGCTTTTCCCTCTTATGGGTGGTGGTGGTTTCCGGTTTCCTGGCCTTTGTCCTTCAGGAGATGTCCGGTAGGTTTTCCCTGGAATACGGGAAGGACCTCTCGGCCAGCCTTTTAAGCCTTACCCCTTTCAGATTTCTAAACCTTATTTTCGCTTTTCTGGCGGTGTCCGCAGTGGTCCTGGGCGCCGTAGCTTACGAGGCCGGTAATATAACCGGGGCCTTTGTGGGCCTTGACGCTTTGATACCCGCCGGAAAACTCTGGGTTCTGATAATAACAGGGGTGGCCCTTTTCTTTTTGTGGAGGGGGCGCTACAGGCCCATAGAGGTTTTTCTCATGGGGTTGGTAGGATTCATGGGTCTGGCCTTCCTGCTCACCGCATTGAAGGCAGGCCCACCTTTGTGGAGGATTCTCCTTGGACTTTTGCCCATTTTTCCTCACGGAGGAACCTCCCTGGCCTTGGCCCTGCTGGGAACCACTGTAGTGCCTTACAACCTTTTCCTTTACTCAGCGGTAGTATTGAAGAGGTGGGGGCCTGAGGACCTGCAAAGTATGCGGTGGGACCTGGGTCTTTCTATTTTCGTGGGGATAATTATAACAGCCTCCATCCTTATAACATCCGCTTCTGCCTTCGTTCCTTTGGGGATAAAAATAAAATCCGCCTCCGTCATGGCCCGTCAGCTTCGCCCTCTGCTTGGAAGATTTGCTACTGCCAGCTTTTGCCTGGGACTTTTTGCGGCAGGGCTATCCTCTGCCATAACCGCCCCTTATGCCTCGGCCTGGTTGCTCAAAGGAATTTTCGGCTTTAAAGAAAATTCACTGGCCTTCAAGTCCACGGCTTCCGGGGTGGTGATTTTCGGTTTTCTGAGCCTTTTCCTCAAAATAAAGCCCCTCCAGCTGATAGTGCTTGCTCAAATAGCCAACGGACTTATTTTGCCTCTGGTGGTCTTTTTCCTGGGAATGTCGGTTCTTAGGAAAAACAGCGGTCCTGGTCGAATCCTGCTTTTCCTTTTGAGCTTTTCCCTGGTTTTAATTATCGTAATGGCCAGATTTATATGAGTGAAAGAGCGGAAGTTCTTTACGGGTTTTCCCGCTGCCTTTTATTTATTTTTAGTTTTTAGCCCTTCCCAGAAAGCGTTGAAAGAAATTTCCGGCAGCTTCGTATGCCTTGAGCCAGCTTCTGAAAAGGAGGAAGTCGTGAACCTCGTCGGGAAAAATTAAGGTCTCCACATGGGCTCTTCCCAGTTTCCTTAATCTCTGAACCAGGTCCACAGTTTGGATGAAATCAACATTTCTATCGTCGTCGCCGTGGATAAAGAGCACAGGGGAGGTCCAGAACCTCAGGTCTGCTACTGGGGAAGAGAGTCTGGCGAGGCGAAGTTTTTCCCTGCTTATGCCCCAGTCCTCAACACCCCTCATCATTCCCCTCCAGGACCAATCGTGAACTCCGTGCAGGTCCACCCCCGCTGCAAATAGGTCCGAATTCCGGGCAAGACCAAGGGCGGTTAAATACCCGCCGTAGGAACCTCCCCATAATCCTATTCTCAATGGTTCAACATAGGGGAGTTTTTGTAGAAATTTTGCTCCGGCTATTATGTCCTGATATTCAGAAGCCCCGGCAGGCCCTTGATGTGGAGCGGTTCTAAAGGCTGCCCCGTAGCCTATTCCGGAACGGTAGTTCACCGAAAGAACCACGAAGCCCTTTTGAATCATATATTGGTTGAAGGCATAGGCATTGTGGTAGTAGTAAAAATAATGCCATCCCAGCAGCATCTGCCTTATGGGACCCCCGTGCATAAAGAGCAGGGCTGGCCTTTTTTCTCCCTTTTTGATTCCTGCAGGCACGAAAAGCTGTCCGTGGATTTCAAGTCCGTCTCCGGCTCTAAAAATCACCTGTTGAGGCTCTACCAATTCCGATTCGGGGAAGTTAGATGGAATAAGTTCGTCCGTTATGGGTTTTATGTTTCCTTTATTCAAGATGAGAACAGCCACGGAAGCCGGGTGTTTTCCAGAGGATCTTAAGAAGGCCAGGTATCTTCCAGAGGCCAGGAAAACTGGAGACCACTCTATTGTTTTTCCCTGAGTTAGTTTTTTAATGGCTCCTCCCTTTACAGAGACTTTCCAGAGATGTCTGCGGTCTATGTCGCCTTTGTTGGAGTTCAAGACCAGAAACTCTCCGTCAGAGGAGATGGAGAGATTTTCCACTTCGTAATTACCTGGGGTGAGGCAAAGAACTTTCCCTGTCTTCAGGTTCAGAGAGTAGAGGTGCATCCATCCATCTTGTTCTGAATAAAAGACCAGGCGGTTTTTAAGTGGCCATAAAAGGGGTTTTGGGGGATAATAGAGGGAAAACCCGCTACCTTTATCAGCCTCAAAAACTTTCCTGCTTTCCCCGGTGTTCGTGTCAAAAACCCAGATGGAAAAGGGAATATCTCGGCTCATCCATATTGGTTTAAACTCCATAGTTGCTCCGGGAATTCTTATGAACGCCAATTTCTGGCCGTCCGCAGACCATACGGGATGGCCGTCCCTGTAAACATCAGGCAGAACCCATAGGATTTTCTCTTTTTCCAGGTCGTAAATGCCAATGAAGCTGTGGTCTTCTCTTCTGCTTACAAAAGCCAATTTTTTGCCGGAAGGGGCCCAGATGAAACTCCCGTTTCTTCCCCTTGCCTTGAAAAGAATCCTGGGCCTCACTGACCCGTCCAGAGGGGCGTAAAGCACATCCTTTCCTTTTCGGAAGACAACGATATCTCCAAGAGGTGATATGGAGGGTTCGGTGCCCTCTCCTATTTTCCAGATTTTTCCGTCTTCAATTCTTACAGCCCATATTTCCATCCTGGCGCCTCTGGGATTGCTGGTGGGATTTGGATATTCCCCCTTTCGGTTGGGCCCTTCACCTCTCACATAGATCAAAATCCTTCCGTCAGGGGAGAAGACAAGTTGACTTATTTCCTGCCCGTCGTCCTCTCTGTAGTTCGTTAACATTATGGGTTTAAAATCCGGAGCCCTTGCTATCCAGATATTCCTTCTTCCCCTTTGATTGAACACCCACGCCACCAGGTCTCCCTCTGGAGAAGCCATTAAAGAATAGGGGAAGGGGGCGCTTAAGATGTCCTCCAGGGTGAAGGCCATGGAGGGAAGTATTATAACTGCTGTTAAGACCAGGGATAAAAACTTCGTTTTTTTCATGGTTCACCTCCCTATGAAATTGTAAAAAGCGAAGAGGAAAAGCTCAATTTTTCAGGAAAATTTCAAGGCCCTGAGAGGAGGGCAGGGGAACCACCATGGCGCATGTTGAAGTGAGCAGGCCGTCCTTTAAGGAGACCTCTGCGGAAAATCCCTCTGTTTTTACTGCGAACTTAGCGTTTTTCCACCTTTCTCTTGGGCATTTCTCTTTGTAAAACAGAAGGTGTTTACCGAGGAGGAAAACTTTGACCCAGGGATATTCCAGGATTTTTCCTTCAGGTTTAAATCTCCGGGATATGAATTTTGCGGCTATAAATTTTTCTAAGGGGCTGAGGGCAGTGGCGTCAAGCTTTGAGGCGGGAATTCTTCCTATAAGATCTCCCTTTTCCACAACATCTTTGAAGAGGGGTTCAAGGTTTCTTCTATTTATGAATTTAAAATTAAATTTGAACACGGAAAGGAGTTTCTTATGAGGGAAGTTTTCGTAAAAGGCCCTTATTTTTAGGGTCTTCCCTTTGAGGTATATGTAATCCACGGGACAGAATTTGTTTTTTCTGAGGGAGAAGAAGAAAAAATTCTGATTTCCGGAGAACTGCAAAAGATAAAGAAAGGCAAGTCTTTTCCCTAAGTGGGCCGAAGGGTGGGAGTAAAACGGATTGGGGGCTATAAACCTCTTGATGGGCACGAAGACCATAACCCTGGGAGGAAGGTTTAACACAGTTTTTCCGGAAAGGGTTCCGAGCTCTTTCCTTTTTTCCAGATTCAAAACCTTAGAGGATGCGCTGAGGCGAAAGAGCCTGGAATTTTTAACCGAGGGAACCCTCATGAGCGTGGAGGAGAAAAGGACGAGGGAAAGGGCCAGGGAAGCGTATTTCCTGGTTTCCTGACCCCACAGTTTAAAATGCTCCAGAGCCAGGGCAAAACCGATAAGATATGCCAGAAGGAGCATCTGATTTAGCCTGAAGTTCGGGAGGGGATTTCTGAGCAGAACCAGGAAATTTGAGATCAATATGGTCAGGTAAAGGCTGAGGATAAACTTTCCTATTCTGCGGGCGGCCAGCTCTTCTTTCCATGCAGCAAAGACGAAGACCAATCCTAAAAGGGAAAGAACTCCCTTCAAGGAAAAGGAGGAAACTGGAAGGAAGGGAATTAGATCCTGGGCCTTAAACCACTTGTTCTGCAGGGAAATTCCCCCCTTCCCTATCAGGTCCAGAAGGAGAGGGAACCAGTAAAATGAAGAAAACATCGCCGTTAAAGAAAGAACTGCGAATTTTCCCCTGAACTTTACCCACCATTTCTTTGAAGCCTTCAGGCTTATAGCTGAAATCAGGCTCTCCGTTGCCGCTAAAAGAATCACGGGGAAGAACCAGAGATAGTAGGAGGCGAACATAATCCCGCCGAAGATGCCTCCCAGAAGGTTCTTTTTAAAGGAACCCCCCTCTTCCACATAAAACCACCACCACGGTATGAGGAAAACCAAGGGTAAGAATTCATAGGGTTTATAAAGGAAGAAGTGAAGGAAGGGAAATATGGAAAGGGCGGTTATCAAAAGGGAGGTGGCAGGCTCCACGGAGCTCCTCCAGGAAATATAGAGCAGGAAAGGGAGCAAAGCCGCCGCCAGTATTACAGAATACTTCAGGACAGTGTAAGGAGGAGCAGATAGGGCCCAGGCCACCTTTCCAGCCACATATTGGTAAAGGAAGGGGTAAAAACTTGAAAGACCCTGATAATTGAAATCGGTGCTCTTCCAGAAGTGTTTGAAATTGGCGGCCATGGCGTGATGAAACCAGGAATCCCATTTTCCTCCACCCAGGGCGAAGGGAACTCCTTTGAAAATCCAGAGGAGAGAAAGGGCCCAGAAGCACCCGAAGAGGAGGCTGAGCATGCGAAATTCCTTTTCCGAAAGGGAGGGGCGGCTTAACGCAAAGGTGGCGGAGATTATTATAAATAAAAGGGACAGGAGGGAAGGAAGGTAGTTCTCTTCAAAGGAGGGGGGCAAATGCTGGATGACCTTCACCAGAAGGGCTGCTGAGAGGAGCAGGGCGGCAACAAAAAGAGCGTACCTGAGGGCCTTTAGCATGCCTTTCATGGATAAATTATATATGAAGGCGGTTAAAATCCGAATTTTTTAGGACAGAAGGTTTCCTTGATTTTTTCCGGTTAAAATATTACTATAGGTTGGGTTTGAGGATAAGTTGTTCCTCCAAACTTCTTTTTCTCCTTCCCAAAAACTTAAAAAGGAGGCTTTTATGTTCGCAAAAAGGCAGGCTTTTCGTTTTTTTACATCTCTTCTGGTGCTGTTGTTTCTGACATCGCCTGGATGGGCCCAGGAAAGTGTTCGGGTGAGGAAACTCGCTATAGCCGTGATGGACGCTAACATTCGCGCCAACCCTACCACCCAGAGCCGGATAATTACCATGGTTAGAGCAGGGGAAAAGATGGAAGTTCTTGACGATCTCGGCATGTGGTTGAAGGTAAAACTGCACGACGGTACCGTTGGCTATGTCTGGGGTAAACTGGTGAGGGTTGAGGTTGAAAAAATAATAGGCAGGACATCCCCTGTCACTTCTCAGAAGCCGGGAATCGTTCCGCCGTTGAAACCCGCCCCGGCGAGGGTTCCATCTCCTCCCGTTAAGGCTAAGGAGGCCAGGTTTGACTTCAGCTTTAACTTCACCTATGCTCTGGTCAACCCCGATGATTTCTGGACATGGGGAAAATCCTTCAACTCTCAGCTTGAACATACCGAAGGAGCGTGGAGAAGCTACGGAGTAGATACCCAACTGGACCCTGCCCTCGGTAACCTGAAGCACCTTTTAGGAGGAGATGCAGAAATTAAAGTTTTTCTTCACAGGAACATAGCCGTTGGATTGGGATTTTCCTTGCTCAAGGGTTCAAAGGTTCAAGAAAGAAGGTTAGACGGAGAATTGGGAGGCGTTACTCATTATCTTGATGTGAGTCAGACCCTCAAGTCCAGCATAACCGCTCCCTTTCTGGCTCTCCACTTCGTAATGCCTTCGGAAACCGCTGACTTTGAGGTTTTTGCCGGAACCGGTTATTATATGGGACGCTTCTCGGCAGATTACGATTTTAACTCTGACATTTACGCTCCCTACACTCTGAGTTTCACCGATATGAAAAAATCCACCTTAGGTTTCCTTGCAGGGATAAGGGCCGATATCAAACTTCAGAAGAACATGGGCATCTTCGTAGGCGGAAAGTACACTTTCGTTAAGTTCAAAGACTTAGAAGGCAAAATGACATACAACTCTTCTTCCATAACCGGAAAAATCTATTATTATGAATATCTGACCAGTCTTGGGTGGATGCCCGCTCTCTTAGCTTCTTCCACAGCTCCTGCACCCTCTCCAGGGATAAGGGAAATCAGACCTGCTGAGTTCAACTTCTCGGGGTTTAATGTAAGTGTAGGGCTTTTCTTCAGGTTTTAACCTATTCAAGAGCTACTCTGAGAGTCCAGCCTCCACCAGGATTCGTGAGCAAGAATAGGAGGTCGTTTTTCCCTCTTTTAAGGGGCAGGGTTATAAAGTGAACCCTGCCCCTTCCTTTTACTCTGTATATTTCCTTTCCATTTAGAAAGAGCCTGAACCTTTCCCGGGTTTCCACCGCCAGGGTTCTCTCAGAAGAATTTTCTTCCTGCAGGATTACCTTTGCGAAGGCGTAAACTTTCATATTGGGGAACACTTCTCTTTCAAGGTCAAAGAGATGATTGAAGCCGGCGTGAATCACTTTTCCACTTTCATCCAGTTGAACTGAAATTTTGCGAATAAACTCCTTGCCTAAGCTTTTATCGTAAATTTTCGGAAATTTCCCTGAATACCTTATGCTTTGGCCAAGTTTGAGCCGGTCCACGAATCTCAGACCCCTGATTTTGTATTCAATCTGTCTCTTAAAGAACAACCTCCCTTCCTCGTCGTAGGCCGATATTTCCCATCGGGGCAGGGGAAAAACCTCCCTTATTCCCGTGGCTCTAAACCTTAAAATAAGGGGTATCTTCAAATCTTCCTCCGGAAGAAGGAGAAACTCCACCTTTTCAGGCGCTGCGGTGAAATATTTTCCCTCAATTCCGGATTTGAAAAGAAAATTGAGGGCTTTATTGAAGGTGTTTTTAAACTCAATGCTTCCTACGATGTCCTTTCCCGGTTTTACGGCGGGAGAGACCCGATGCAAAAATTCTTCCAGCCTCTCCTTCTTAGCCGGGGTTACGAAGTTGGCGGGGAACACTCCCCTTGAACCCACGACCAGGTAAAGGTCCCTGTCCTTTCCCTCCTTAACATATAGAAAATGGGGAAAGGACCCGTTGAACTCCTCCCTGGAGGACTCTGCTCCTCCCCCTCCGGTGACTATGTACCTTATACCGTCTATTTCCCTGTATTCGTATTCGTGATAATGACCGGCGAAGACCGCGTTTACGCCGTACTTTTTGAGCAACGGATGAATTTTTCCCATCCAAAGGTCGTGGTCCTCGTAGGGCCACCACAGGGGTCTGTGCATGAGAATGTATTTTTTCTTAACCCTGCGGAACTTTTTCAGCGTTTCCTTCAAGAAACGGATCTCTGCTGGAGATAGGCTTTCTTCGTAACCAACCTCCTCCGTGCTGAGGGCTACAAATAACTTTCCCTTAACCAACTTGGCCCAGTAAGTTGGACCGGCGTATTTTTCATAGAGTTCCCTTCCCAGGGGGCTGCCGAAAATCTCGTGATTTCCCGGCACGAGGTAATAGGGCATGGCAAAAAAGGATGCCGCTCTGAGGAAGTTTTTCCACTCCTCCTCCAGCACATCTTTTCTTTTCTCATATCCGTAAATTAAGTCTCCTATAATGAATACTGCCTCTGGAGACATGAGGTTTATTTCCTGAATGTTACGGAGGAAGTCCGGATTGGGCTGTCTTCTGTAGGGGTCCTCCAGGATCATCCTAACATCCCCTATCACCACGAAGTCAGAGAATAGAGGAATGGCCAGGGACAAAAGCAGGGACAAAGCCAGGATTCTTTTCATATTAACCTCCCATAGTAAATTTACCCTAAAAACTTACGGGTCTCAAGCCTTAAATGTGTTAAAATAAAGATGCCATGGTCAGGATAGCCTTTGCCACCGAGACCCCCGATGGTATCCGGGGGGAGATAGCCCAACATTTCGGAAGGTGTCCTTACTATACTTTCGTGGATGTGGAGGAGGGGGAGGTAAAGGACTGGTTGGTGGTTACCAATCCCGCTGCCCAGGAGCACAATCCAGGAGAAATACCCCGTTTTATCGCTGAGCAAGGAGCCACGGCCATCGTCTCCGGAGGCATGGGACCGAGGGCCCAGGAGTGGTTTCTCCGTCTTGGTATAAAACCCTTCGTAGGCGTGAAGGGCAAAATAAAGGATGCCCTTCCCCTCATCCTTAAGGGGGAATTAGAGCCCATTGAAAAACCCCGCAGGGAATGCGGGGAAGACTCTAACGATGATGAACACGGCTGTCAGCAAAGGGAGGAAAGTTAGTCCAGGCTATTAAATAAAGGCCGGCTAAATTTACGAAGCACGGGGATGCCTTCCCTTCAGTATCCCTTATCCCTCCCTTATGGCACGCCTTTTCTATTACCCAGTCCAGGGCCTTACTCACCCTTGGTTCCCCCCTTATTCCTATTCTACCCATGCCCATGGCGTAGGCGATGGCCGGAAGGGTAAACCTTTCCTCCTCGGCGAAAATCCTTATTCCCCCGTCCTCCTCCTGGTGGCTTTCCAGCCAACCCAGGGAGGAGGCGGTTAAGGGATTGGGGCCGAAGGCCCAGGCCAGATATCCCTGGTTAAAGGCTTCCCATGGCGAGTTTATATCCTCCGGTTCATCGTCCCCTGAGATCCCTAAGAAGAAAAAGCCCTTTTCCAAATTGAACAATCTCCAAATATTGTTTTCCAGCCAAAGACCAACCCCCCCGGCGGGAACCTTTAAAAGCCTCCAGGCAGCGTAAATGCCCAGGTAGACATCAGCCTGGTCCGTGGAATAGGCGAAGTTTATCCTCCGGTATTGTCCTTCCTTCATCACCCAGGAATTGTTGAAGAAACCGTTTCCCATCCTTGATTTTAAAAGAAAACTAAAGGCTGCTTTGATATTGGGTTCAAGTCTCCCCACCAGCGAATGCTCTGAGGTGAGGGTATCGTATAACCATGCCAGATATATGAAGAGGGCCGATGTGGAGTCCACCCCCACCACATCCCTTCGGAGGGGTTTTAAGCTTCTACAATCGTAGGAATACCACCATGCTCCCCTGAATCTTCCTTCCATTATTTCTGTTCGTGCCAGCCAGAGTATCCCCTTTCTCAAGCTCTCCGAGTATTTTCTCTCCCCCCATTTCCAGTAGGAGGCGGCAAGACCTAAAAGGGCATACTCCATATTGGAGTCGGTATTGCAGGCCTTCCACCCGGGGGCATCGGGAATCGCCCCGTTGGGAAGCTGCATTTTGAGGAGGCCCTGGGCTATTTCTTCAGGGGGGGTTCCCAATAGGAAAAGGGCTAAGAATAAAGGGGAAAACCACTTCATGGGGAAATTATAGCATTGCTGTTAAAATAATCCCTATGTCGGAGCCCTTTGGGAAAACAGAAAGGGAGGTTATCGGAATTTCCCTTCCGGAAATAGCCTCCCTGGGCGTGGAAATGCTCCTGGGCTTTGTGGATACCTTCTGGGTTTCCAGGCTCGGGACCCAGGCGGTGGCCGCCATATCCGCCTCCACATACCTCCTCTGGATAATATATTCCCTGGTGGATGTAATAGCGGTGGGGGTGGTGGGACTTTCCGCCTTTTACCACGGAAGAAACGATAGGAAAGGGCTTTCCAGGGTTTTCTATACCGCTTTTTACTCTACAAACTTCCTTTCCCTTTTCCTTGCCGGTTTCCTTCTTTTTAATTTAAGCGGTTATGCTTCTTTCTTCAATGTTGGACCAAGGGCAAAAATTTGGATCAGCGACTATCTGGTGGTGCAACTGGTTTTCCTGCCCATAGGCTCTCTGTACTATTTAGTGAGCAGCGTTTACGAGGGCCTGGGAAAGACCGGCAAGGTGTTTCAGGCTTCAATTATAGTTCTGATGGCCAATGCCTTCCTTGACCCAATTTTGATTTTCACCCTGGGCCTTCAATTGAGGGGTGCGGCCATGGCCAGCTTAGTCTCCAGGTGCCTTGGGCTTTTTTATCTTCTTTTGGGGCTTAAGCTGTCCAGGGGAGAATTCTCCTTTAGTTGCCTGGGAAAAATCCTCTCCATCGGCACACCTTCCTCTGTCTACTGGCTTTCCTCCACCGGTGTTTTTCTCTACCTGAACGCCCTTGCCTCTCGGATAGAACCCGCTGCTGTAGCTGCCATGGGAGTGGGCATAAGATACGAGACTATACCCTATGTGATAGCCGTAGGAATATCCGTTGGGGCTTCGGCAGTGGTGGGAAGAAGCAGAGGTAAAAGGAATGCGGAGGACCTTAAAAAAGCCTCCTCCTTTTCCCTGAAACTGATGCTTTGGGTCTCCTTTTTTCTTGGACTCGTGTTCTTCATTCTGGCCCTCCAGCTTTCTTCCCTGTTCCTCAAGGGAAGACCCATGGAAATAGCCGTCCTTTACCTGAGAATATCTGCCTTTTCCCAGATATTCTTTTCCCTGAGCGTCGTTTTTGAGGGTATTTTCGTGGGAATGGGAAAGACCTTTCCTCCCCTGGCCCTTGCCATGCTGGTGGTGCTTTTGAGGATGCCCCTGGCCCACCTATTCCCCTCCCTTTTCTGGATCTTCGCTATCTTTCCCATCACGAACTTCCTCATAGACCTTACCTTCCTGGCCTTTTATCGCCTGTATTTGCCCTCTTCATAATTTCCCTCTATCTTCAGGCCTTTTGGATGAAATGTGTTGACAATCATTACTAAATTAATTATAATTACTTTGGTAATGTTAGTAGCTCATAAATTAATATATGGTTTAATTATCCGAAACTTTCAAGCCCTTATAGGTAGATTAAAAGAATCACTAAAGGAGGAAAAATGAAGGAAATTTATCTCGATTATAACGCCACTACCCCAGTAGATCCGAGGGTTGTGGAAGCAATGATACCTTACTTAAAGGAACATTTTCATAATCCTTCCTCGGTTTACAGCGGAGCAAAGGAAACGAAAAAGGCCATAGAGGAAGCGAGGGAAAAAATCGCCAGTCTGATTGGTGCCAGTCCAAAGGAAATAATATTTACCGGGGGAGGAAGCGAAGCGGATAACCACGCAATAAAAGGGGTAGCCTTCGCCTTCCAGGAAAAAGGGAAACACATCATAACATCCTCCATAGAACACCATGCTGTGCTTCATGCCTGTCAATTCCTGGAAAAAATTGGATTTGAGGTCACCTATCTACCGGTGGATAAATACGGCATAGTACATCCTCACTCTCTCAGAAAGGCGATAAGAGACGATACGATACTCGTTACCATTATGATGGCCAATAATGAAATCGGAACCATTGAACCGATAAAGGAACTCGCTGAAGTTACCCACGAGAAAAACGTTCTATTCCACACCGACGCAGTTCAGGCAGTTGGCAAAATTCCGGTGAACGTGAAGGAACTTGGAGTAGATCTTCTCTCCCTCTCTGCCCATAAATTTTACGGACCAAAGGGAGTGGGTGCTCTTTACATAAGAAGAGGAGTGAAAATTCACCCCTTGATCCACGGTGGTGGACAGGAGAGGGGAAGAAGAGCTGGTACTGAAAATGTGGCCGGTATAGTTGGTGCTGGAAAGGCAGCCGAAATAGCCATGGAGGAGATGGAAGAAGAGGAAAGAAAAATAAGGCCCCTTAGAGACAGGCTGGAGAGAGAGCTGGTAAAAAGGATTCCAGAGGTAATTGTAAATGGACATCCGGAAAAAAGGCTGTACAACACACTTAATATTTGCGTTAAGTACATAGAGGGAGAGGGGATGCTCGCACTTCTGGACTTTTATGGAATAAGCGCCTCTTCAGGCTCTGCATGCACCTCGGGTTCGCTTGAACCATCTCATGTCCTTCTGGCAATAGGCCTTCCCCATGAAATTGCACATGGCAGTCTCCGTTTCAGTTTTGGCAAATATAACACAGATGAGGACGTAGATAAAGTTATAGAGGTACTTCCAGGAATAGTTGAGAGGCTCAGAGCGATGTCCCCCTTCTGGAGAGAAAAGCATGAGCATTGAAAAGGAAATCAAAAGGCTGAAGTACGAAAGAAACGCTGTTATCCTGGCTCACAACTACCAGAGACCGGAAGTCCAGGACGTAGCAGACTTTGTGGGAGATTCTCTGGAACTGTCCATTAAGGCTTCAGAGACCGACGCAAACATCATTGTCTTTGCAGGTGTAAAGTTCATGGCTGAAACCGCGAAAATATTATCCCCTGAAAAGATGGTTCTTCTTCCCAACCCCAGGGCCGGGTGTCCAATGGCTGATATGGTAACCCCACACGACGTAAGGAAGCTAAGAAAAAAGTACCCTGATGCTGCTATAGTTGCTTACGTTAATACCACAGCTGAAGTCAAAGCAGAGGTAGATATCTGCTGCACCTCAGCAAATGCCGTAAAGGTTGTAGAGAAATTGCCCCAAAAAAGGATCGTGTTTTTACCGGACAAAAACCTTGCATACTGGGTCTCAACTCAGGTCAAGAACAAGGAAATAATTCCATACCAGGGCTACTGCTATGTACATAATGGTTTCAGGCTTAAGGACCTCCTTAAAGCAAAGAAGGAGCACCCCGACGCAGAAGTTCTTGCCCATCCAGAAGCTCCACCAGAAGTAGTGGAAAATGCTGATTTTGTGCTTTCCACATCCGGGATGATAAGACACGCCAAAAAATCCAGGGCAAAAGAGTTCATTATCGCCACAGAATTTGGACTAACCCACAGGTTGAAAAAAGAAAATCCAGGGAAGGAATTTTACCCGATGGGAGCTCCAAGATTCTGCGGAAATATGAAAATAACAACAATAGAAGACATTTACAATTCATTGCTGAAATTACAGCATGAGATCATTTTAAACAAAGAAATCATAGAAAAGGCAAGAAATGCCCTGGAAAAAATGGTGGAGGTGGTCTAACATGGGAAAACTTAACATAATAAATGCAATTTTCAAAAGGAGGAAAAGCATGAAAATCAAATTTCTTGTGCCGAGCATGTCATGTAGTGGATGTGCGGAAACAATAAAAAACAGCATTAATAACCCCAGAGGGATAAACAAAGTCGTTATTAACCTGGAATCCAAGGAAGTCCTGGTTGATTCGGAGCTTCCCCCTGAAGAGATCGAGAAGTCCATAGAAGAAGTGGGTTACGAAGTGACAAAAAGGGAGATTCTGGAAAAATGAAAAAATTTAAGGCGATAGCTAAATTCTATTTACCTTCTAAACAATTAAGAAGCTTTATCAACAATCCGGACTACATGGCGGATGTCCTGGGTTTTGTTAGCGAATACGATAGGGACAGGGGCGAATTCCTTTTGAAGGGAATTTCTAAACTTACATTCGGCTCCTCTCGCGCTGTTACTACTGTACTTGCAGAGGGAAACCAGACCACCTACAGGATAAAAGGAAAAAACTTTATTCTAAATGTTTACTTCTTCTTTGAGGACTCTCTGATAATAGAGTTCGTGGGCGAAGGTAGAGGGTTTATGGGGAAAATATCGGAATTTTTATACAGAACAAACTTTGAAAAATACATAAAATATGCAGCAAAAAAACTGCGGGAATACGCAGGATGCTAAAAGGAGGCAAAAATGCTTGAGTATAGCGAAAAGGTTATAGAAGAATTTATGAACCCCAAGAATATGGGAAAAATTGAGGATGCTGATGGCATAGGTAAAGTTGGAAATCCAGTATGCGGCGATGTCATGTGGATTTACATAAAAGTAAAGGACAACCGCATAGTGGACATAAAATTCCAGACCTTCGGATGCGTGGCGGCAATTGCAACATCTTCAAAGGTAACCCAGCTGGTTATGGGAAAAACCGTGGAAGAAGCCCTGAGGATAACAAACAAGGCAGTAGCTGAAGCCCTTGATGGACTTCCACCAATAAAGATGCACTGCTCTCTCCTTGCGGAAGAAGGGATAAAGGCGGCTATAGAGGACTATATGAAAAAGCAAAAGCATAAGAAAAATAAAAAAGGAGGGAAAAAATGATCAGAAAGGTTTTAATCTCCCTTCTCGCGATTGCGGGATTTTTCTTTCTTTTACTTACCCCACACTCTCATGCCACTGCAATCCCTGAAAAATGTTTTGACATCCAACTCAAATCCCTTGATGGCTCAGTCCACAAATTGACCGAATTTAAGGGAAAACCCACAATCCTCGTATTCTGGGCAAGCTGGTGTCCCCACTGTAGAAAAGAGATGCCACAATTAAAAGAGCTCTACCAGGAAGAGAACGGAGAAATCAACATTGTGGCTGTTGCTATGGATAAAGATATAAACAAGCTGAAAAGCTATCTTGAAGAATTAAAGCCCGAATTTCCTGTATTTACACGTAACGAAAAGCTCCCTGAATGCCTTGGAGAGATAAGGGGTGTCCCAACACTGTTCGTTCTGGATGAAAATCTGTCTTTTATAAAGAAATTCGAAGGAGAAACCCCAAACGAAGAAATAAAGGAGGCTCTGGGTAAAGGTACATGTGGTTGCCTATGAGCGCTTTATGAAATGAATACAGAATATCCTGAAAGGGTAAAAATGAAGTGGCAGGGGGGAGATACCCTGAGCTATGAAGACCTCGGCGTGAAGATAACTCTGGGAGAATGCTGTGAGAACCCTGCGCCAGGAGAGGGATTTCCACCACTACGATTGGTGCTCGGGGCTCTTGGTGGCTGTACAGGAATGGACGTTCTGCAGATGCTCGAAAAAATGAGAATAAAACTCGAAGATTTCCATATTGAAGTGAAAGGAAGACGGGTAACTTCTCCCCCCAGGGTATTCAAACAGGTTGAGATCGTCTATAAATTCAAAGGAAAAAATCTCGACGAGGAAAGTCTAAAAAGAGCAATAGACCTTTCATTAAACAAATATTGCCCTGTAGCAGCAATGGTAAGTAGAACGGGAAAGATAAAATACAGAATCGTGATAAATGAGGTATAAAAGACAGAGAGAAATCGTAAACCAGGAATTATTAACAAATGCACACGTTATGGTTATTGGTGCCGGGGGACTTGGTAGCGCTGCTTTATATTATCTTACGGCAGCAGGAGTTGGGAAAATAACTATAGTGGATTCAGACAATGTCGAAGAGTCCAACCTGAACAGGCAGGTCCTTCATTTCACCGATGATATAGGAAGACCCAAGGTTCTTTCTGCGCTGAGAAAACTTTCGGCTTTAAATCCTGAAATTCAGATCGAGGTAAAGTACATGAGAATAACACCAACAACTATTGCCCTTCTTCCAGAAGCGGACCTCATAATCGATTGTCTCGATAATATGGACACAAGGTTTATTCTAAACAGATTTTGCATAGAAAAGGGTATTCCTATGGTGCATGCAGCGGTTGAAGCTTTTGAAGGAAGACTAACTGTAATAATACCTGGAAAGACCCCATGCCTTGCGTGCATTTATGCCGGTGTACCCCCAAAAAAGGGGGAATTCCCGATTATAGGGGCCACAGCTGGCTTTTTCGGAACAGCAGAAGCGATGGAAGCCATTAAATTCCTCTCAAAGAAAGGGAAAGTTCTCGCTGGAAAGATGTTGATAGTAGACCTTCTGAGCTGGGAACATTCAATTTACTCAACTACTTTCAATCTCAACTGCCCTGTTTGTGGAGGGAAAAGATGGTAAAGGCAATTGCTCTCATATCCGGCGGACTGGATTCTGCCCTTGCTGCTAAGGTGGTGGCAGACCAGGGAGTTGAGATAATTGGTGTGAAATTTACATCCCCGTTTTGCACCTGTGACCAGAGGGGAAAATGTTATGCCAGAAGTGTCAGTTCGGAGTTAGGGATACCTTTAAGGACGATAAGTAAAGGTAAAGATTACCTGGACATAATTAAAAATCCAAAGTTTGGCTACGGGAGGGGGATGAATCCCTGCATAGACTGCAGAATTTACATGCTGAAGAAAGCATGGGCTTTAGCGAAAAAAATTGGGGCAAGTTTCCTCATAACAGGCGAAGTTCTTAACCAGAGACCCATGTCTCAGCATTATAGAGCCTTAAAAATTATAGAAAAGGAAGCAGGACTGGAAGGAAAAATCCTGAGACCCCTATCAGCAAAATACCTTCCAGAGACTGAGCCAGAAAAAAAGGGGTGGGTAAAAAGGGAAAAGCTGCTGGCTATAAAGGGAAGAAGCAGGAAATCCCAGCTCAGACTGGCAAAAGAGTTCGGGATAGACACCTTCGCGTGTGCTGCCGGCGGATGTCTGTTAACACAAAAACCCTTTGCAAGGAAACTGAAGGACCTTTTTGAACACAGGGAAGAGGTTGGCTGGAAGGACGTAATGTTGCTTAAATACGGCCGCCACTTCAGATACAGGAACAGCAAGATAATCGTGGGGAGAAACGGGGTAGAAAACAACATGCTGGCATTATTGAAGGGTCCTGATGACTACATTTTTGAAGTTCCTGACCATGGAAGCCCTATAACAATACTTCAGGGAGGAAAAAACAACGAATCCCTGCAAATAGCCGCCTCCCTCACTGCTCTATATTCAAGCGCAGAAGGAGAAAAGGTAGTGGTCAGATATGGAACCTCCACCCCGATTCACTCGCTTATTGTAAACCCAATGACCAGGAATGAGGCTTTAAGGCTTAACATCGCTCTGGATGACGAAGAGGCAGACCGTTTTATTGGCCAGATGGAAGAGGATACGAACCTTCGGGAAAATTTCTAAAGGAGGCAAGGCAATGAAGGTTATCGTAAAGCATGAAAAAAAGGAATTTGAAATGCATGGGCCTAAAACAGTAATGGAACTCCTAAAGGAACTGAACTTCAAAATAGAAGAAGTGCTGGTAATAGACAGGAACTCCGGTAAACTGCTTCCCTACTGGGAAAAACTCTCTGGAACCGAAACAATCGAAATAAGGAAGGTAATCTCCGGGGGATAAATGAAAAAATGTAGAATCTGTGGAAAACCGGCTGAAGTATTCCTGATTTCCCGAAACCTTGCTCTCTGCAGAAGGGATTTTGTAGAAAACTTTGAAAAGAGGGTGGAAAAGACCATAAATAAATTCAGGATGGCGGACAGGGGTGAGAAAATTCTGGTAGCAGTTTCAGGAGGAAAGGATAGCCTTGCGCTTCTGCATGTTCTCAAAAAACTGGGGTATAGGGTTACCGGATACCATATAAACCTTGGTATTGGTCAATATTCCCATGAATCACTTAAGAAAGTTCTCGATTTCCAGAAAAAGGAGGGCATAGAAATAATAATTGAAAACGTGAAAGAAGAATTTGGAATGGGGATAGGGGAAATTTCTAAGCTCCTGAGACAACCCACCTGCTCAATATGTGGAACTATAAAAAGGTACATGTTTAACAGAACAGCAGGTTCCTTCGATGTTATAGCCACAGGACATAATCTGGATGACGAAGCAGCCACCCTTATGGGAAACGTCCTGAACTGGCAGATAGAATATCTCGCACGCCAATATCCTGTTCTGGAGAGCAAAAACAATCTGAAGAAAAAGATAAAGCCCTTTGTGTTTATGAGCGAATATGAAACTGCCACATATGCCTTCCTGGAAGATATTGACTATATAGTGGAAGAGTGCCCTTACGCCACAGGGGCAAAAAGCATTTTTTACAAGGGAATATTGAATAGAGTAGAAGACCGTATGAGGGGAACAAAAATACACTTCCTTTCAGGATTTTTCAAACAGAGGGGGCGTTTCGTTTCTCAGGAAAAAAGAACAGAACTAAAACCATGCATAAAATGCGGTTATATGACTACATCAAACATATGTCAATTCTGCAGAATAAAGGAAAAAATAAATAATAAAAAGGGAGGCAATCATGAGCGAAATTTTCTCCAGAATCAGTGAAAAGGATGTAACAAGAGCCATTGTAGGGGGATTCGCAAGGGAATTCGAGGAAATGGTGGAAAGTGATGTAATAATCGTCGGTGCGGGTCCCTCAGGTCTGATGGCTGGTAAGGAGCTGGCAAAGGCCGGGAAAGGGGTTCTAATTATAGAAAGAAACAATTATCTCGGAGGAGGTTTCTGGATAGGCGGTTATTTGATGAACAAGATAACCGTCAGACATCCGGGAGAGGAAGTGCTCCGTGAACTGGGAATTCCTTACAAGGAAATTCAGAAGGGTCTCTGCGTAGCGGATGGACCGCATGCTTGTTCGAAGTTGATAGCCGCTGCCTGCGATGCCGGGGTAAAAGTTCAGAACATGACAGAATTTGAGGATGTAGTGCTGAGAGAAGAAGGTAGGGTCGCAGGAATTGTGGTCAACTGGACACCTGTAAGCGCCCTACCCCGTCAGATAACCTGCGTTGACCCTGTAGCTCTTGAGGCGAAGGTTGTAATCGATGCCACAGGACACGATGCCTTTGTGGTAAGAAAACTGGAAGAACGTGGGGTTCTTAAAACAAAGGGATTCGGTGGAATGTGGGTAGAAAAATCAGAGGACCTGGTTGTTGAATATACAGGGGAAGTACACCCTGGGCTGATAGTTGCAGGAATGGCTGTCTCCACCACCTACGGACTCCCGAGGATGGGACCAACCTTCGGTGCAATGCTACTTTCAGGAAAGAAAGCTGCTGATGAGGCGTTAAAAATCCTGAAATGAAAATATTCTTCTGTGAACTAAAAAAGGAATTAATTCGGAGCTCCCTCACATACCTTCACAAATGGGGGGTTGGGGAAATTTTCCCTGCCCCCTGCCCCATTAAGGAGAAACCCGAACTTGGGAAAAACTTCGCTACTATAAGAACTATCCGACCAGAAACCCGGGAACTTAACACCAACCCACTTCCAATGGAAGTTAAATTCGAGGAGAGAAAACTCACCAACTGCCTCTGTGGAAAAGGTTCTGTCTACGACGGCCCCCTTTACTCCTACCTCCTTCGGGGTCAGGTCTTCACATTTGACATTTCCTGGCTAACAGAAAAACCGGTCTTCATAACCATGGATTATATCGCCTCCTTCGACGAAGCAGAAAAAAGATATCATTTAAGATACGCTACCTTCAGCTTCCCTGTCATTATCTCACTCCCCGGCATGATAGAAGCCCCTGCCCGCCCCAGGGAATTCTACATAGCAAAGGGGATGGGTATCCCACTTCATGAAGAGCTGAGGGAGCATGCATTAACCGGACTGGACGACGATAGATTACCCAGGGTGCTTGCAGGAATACTTCTGCAGGCATGGTTTTTTTACGAAACAGGGGATCCATTTTGCTCCGACCCGAATTGTTCTCTCTTCAACGCCCACTGGCAAAAGGACCTTCTCAGGGCACAAAGGGATTTTCCCTATGTTTTATGCGAAGCCCATTCAAAGTTTCTGAAGAGGAAAAAATGAAAGCGAAAGTTGTAGTTGGGATGAGCGGAGGGATAGACTCTTCTGTTGCCGCCTATCTATTAAAAAAACAGGGATACCAGGTAATCGGAGTCTCCCTCAAGCTATTTCCTGAAGTTTCCAAATGTTGCAGACTTGAGGATATTGAAGACGCCCGAAGAGTAACAGAATCAATAGGAATTCCCCATTTTGTTTTTGACTATACTGAGGAGTTCAAAAAGGCAGTGGTCGATTACTTTGCCAGGGAATATATGAATGGCAGAACTCCAAACCCATGTGCTCTGTGCAATAGAGAAATAAAATTTGGATTATTTTTAAAAAAGGCGAAGGAGCTCGGTGCCACATATCTTGCCACAGGTCACTACGCAAGGATTTCATATAAAAACGACGAGCCCTTTTTAACACCGGCAAGGGACACAAAAAAATCTCAGGAATATTTCCTGTCTTTGATAGAACCCACCAACCTCAAATCTATAATCTTCCCTTTGGGCAACTTTAAAAAAGAAGAGGTAAGAGAAATAGCAAAACAGGCAAAACTTCCCCTGAGACCCAAAAAAGAAAGCCAGGATGTGTGTTTTGTTGGAGAAGATGGTTATTTGGAATTCCTTAGAAAAAATTATAATCTAAAAGTGGAGAGGGGAATTATAGTGGATTTGGAAAGAAATCACCTGGGCTATCACGATGGATTTATTAAATATACAATCGGACAGAGAAAGGGTATAGGAATCCCATCCTCCTCTCCTCTCTATGTTATTAAAATTGAACCGGAAAAAAATCTTATTGTTGTAGGAGAAAGAAATAGCGCTTTTTTCAGAAACATAACGGTAAAACCACTTATCTGGAGAGGAAAAAGCTCCGGAGAATACCTGGTTAAAATCAGATACAATCACAAACCTGCACCTGCCAGGGTATTTTTCAACTCAGAGGAAAAGGAAATTGAGGTGGAATTCTACCACCCGCAATTCGCTCCTACCCCCGGCCAGGTAGCAGCGTTTTATAACATGGATCTTCTCGTTATAGGTGCAGGCTTTATAGATAGCTTAAAATCAAAAATAAATTCATAAAGGAGGAAAAAATGAGCGAAATGCTCGGGAAAAGAAGGGAAAAAATAAAGGAGCTTATAAGGCGTCTTCACAGAGGCGAAGACCCCAAAAAGGTAAAGGCTCAATTTAAGGAAGTAATAAAGGGCGTTTCTGCAGAGGAAATATCCCTCGTCGAGCAGGAACTTATAAATGAGGGAATACCCCCCTGGGAGATCCAGAAGCTGTGCGAAGTTCATCTTCAGGTATTTCGGGAATACCTTAAGGAAGAAACATCCCTGCCCCCAGACCATCCCATAGCAATACTTATGGAAGAGCACAAAATATTCTTACAGAAAACAGAACAATTGAAGACCCTTGCAGAAAACTTGAAAATTTCCGATAATTTTGATAGGATTTTTCCCATGATTCAGGAACTCAAGGAATCTGAGAATCACTATCTGAGAGAAGAAAACGTTTTGTTCCCTTATATAGAGAAGCACGGAGTAACTCAGCCTCCACAGATAATGTGGATGGAACATGACCAGATAAGAGCTATAAAGAAAGAGCTCTATTCCATTGTCGAGGATAAAAATTTCAAAAACTCTGAAGAACTGCGCAGAAAATTCTTCGCAACAGTTTCCCGGCTGTTTGACACCCTTACCAGTCACTTTTTTAAGGAAAACAACATACTCTTCCCTACGGCCTTAAAACTAATAACTCCAGCTGAATGGGAAAAGATAAGGAAGGGCTTTGACGAAATTGGCTACACTTATCACCAGGAAACACAAAAAATAAAGGAGGCCGAGACAGAAAGGGAAAAGCCCTTAGCTGATGGGATTATCAGGTTCCCCACAGGCGAACTTAAAATAGAAGAGCTCAAAGCCATACTAAATACTATCCCCATTGACATCACCTTCATAGATAAGGACGATACCGTTAAATACTTCAACGAAGCTCCGGCCCGGATCTTCATACGAACAGAGGCCGTAATCGGAAGGAAAGTTCAGCTCTGCCATCCTCAGAAGTCAGTTCATGTTGTAAACAAAATCCTGGATGAGTTCAAATCAGGAAAACGGGATGTGGCAGAGTTCTGGATCGATTTTCAGGGAAGGTATGTTTACATAAGGTATTTCCCTGTTAGGGACGAAAAGGGAAACTATCTGGGATGCATAGAGGTAACTCAGGATATAACCCATATAAAGGAACTGGAGGGGGAGAAAAGGCTATTAGACTAAAAAGGAGGATAAATGAAACAATCCATTCTTGACAGGCTTATGAGCCGAAAAGGTTTATATGTTGGGTTCTGGTTTGTTGCCATCATTGTGGTAACAGCTCTCATCGTGTTCACCGCCAATCTGGCGAAGGAAGTGCCTCCTATACCCAAAGAGGTAAAATCCGCCTCTGGAGAAGTACTCTACACCTACGATGATGTGGTTCAGGGAAAAGCATATTTTCAGGAATTTGATCTTATGGACTACGGAACTATCCTCGGAATGGGGGCTTATCTTGGCCCTGATTTCTCCACTGAGTTCTTTCACAAGAGAGCCGAATTTCTTTACGAATATTACGCAAGAGAACTCTTCAACAAATCCCGCTCTGAACTAACCTCTATCGAACTTGGATCTGTAAAAGAACGTGTCAAACAGGATATAAGGGAGCAAACCAGCTTAAAGGAAGAGGGCGTTACATACACCGATGCTTCAGCAGAAGCCTTCAAAAGGAACAGAGAATATCTGGTGAACTTTCTGGTGAACGGCGACAGACAAAGGGCGTGGCGAGGAAAGGTGATAAAACCAGAGGAAGCAGTAAAAATCGCTGCTTTTATCGACTGGTCACAGCTTGTCCAGTCTTCCTTAAGACCGGGAACAAATCGCACCTGGTCCAACGATTGGCCACCCGAACCCCTCGTTGACCAGCGCTCTTCATGGACAAACCACTTTTATTCACTTTGGGAATTCTTATTGCTGTGGACATTCACCATACTGGTTATATTTCTTGCCTATGAATATATCTTAAAGAAAGATGAACCCCTTGAAAAACCTCTGGAGATAACAAAGCTTTTCCCTTCCCAGTTGAAACTTCTAAAGTATGTGCCAATTGTCGCACTTTTGTTCTTTGTTCAGCTTGTAATAGGGGGATATCTGGCCCATATTTATTCTGATCCCGTAAGCGATTTTGTCTTTTCCCAGAATATTCTGCCCTTCAACGCAATGAGGGCAATACACATAAATCTCGCCATTCTCTGGATCGCTATAGGGTGGCTTGTAGGTGGACTGCTGATAGCTCCTCTGGTAGCAGGAGAAGACCTTAAGTTCCCATGGCTTGTGGACGTTCTGTGGATAGCCCTGGTGGTAGTAGGATTGGGTGGAATTGCAGGAATATACCTCGGAGCTACCGGGCAGCTCAGAGATATTTGGTTCTGGCTGGGAAATGAGGGAAGAGAATTTCTGAACCTGGGAAGGTTATGGGACATTGCACTGGTGCTGGGACTTGTTCTCTGGTTCCTCCTTGTCTTCAGCCTCATCAGAAAGGCGAAGGAAAACAGCGTGATGCTCGGGGTCATAATATGGTCAGCCTTCGGCATTGCAACCCTCTACATAGCGGGAATGATGCCCCTGACGAAAATCATGCCCAATTTCACAGTTGGAGATTACTACAGGTGGTGGGTGGTCCATCTCTGGGTGGAACTCACATTTGAGCTCTTTGCAGCTGGTGCACTTGCTTACCTTTCTGTAGCCATAGGCTTGCTCTCTCGAAAGACCGCGGAAAGAATTATGCTTTTTGAAATTTTCCTGATAATGATGACAGGGGTGCTTGGAGTCGGACATCACTACTGGTGGCAGGGCCTTGACCAGTACTGGATCGCAGTGGGGGGAATTTTCTCAGCGCTTGAACCATTGCCCCTTGTAATTATGATGATAGAGGCATGGAAACATCAGCGAGAACGTGTTGCCTCTAAACAGGGATTTGCCTTTACCATCCCATTCATGTGGCTTGCGGGGTCTGCATTCCTCAACTGGTTGGGGGCAGGATTCTTTGGAATGGTGATAAATACTCCAACCATTGATTATTATGCCCATGGAACCTATCTTATAATGCCACACGCTCACATTGCTCTTCTCGGTGCCTTTGGCTATATATCCATTGCGTTTCTTTACCTCGTGGCGAGGTCCAATTCACTGGTAAAGGGTCTTGTCTGGACAGAGAAGTTGAGCAAATGGGGATTTTGGTTACTCACCATTGGAGTAATTCTCTTCGCAGTTCCCACTGTAATTATCGGCTTCAAACAGGCTCAACTCGCACACGACGTTGGTTATTACTTCGCAAAGACCAGAGAAGCACTTTTGCCGGTTATGGGATGGATAAAGATAAGAATTATCCCGGACGGTATGATGATAATAGGTGGAGGCTTGATACTCATTGACCTTATCAGGAAAATCTATCTGAGTAAAAAAACAACATACTAATTTCTCAAATAAGGGGGGATTCATCCCCCCTTTTCATTTTTTAATTTTCTGAATTAATTTATTTATAATTTCGCCAATAATAATAGAGGAGGTAAATAATGAAAAGAATCGCATTAGTCTTAACCATTGTAACTATCGCAATTCTCTTTCTTGTAATTGTTCCCATGGCCAGGGCTACTGCAATCCCTGAAAAATGTCAGAATATATCCTTCAAAGCTCCGGATGGTAAAACCTATACACGGGCTGATTTTAAGGGAAAACTTTCCTTTTAATCTTCTGGAGGAACACACGCCGGCGTTGTGGCCTGGAGTCCAGAATGAAGGAGCTTTACGAAGGATTCAAGGATAGGATCAACTTCATTGCCATTTCACTTAATACCAATGAGCAGTACTTCAGGGACTGCCTTGAAGTGCGGAACACTGAGACTGATACCTTGCATAAACGAGGCAAGCAGAATGGGGGAGTTCTACCATCTTGTTCTGGTTTCTCCCTTAATGTAATCAATAAAGGAACTACAACTATTAAGCAGGAGTTTGACAAATGTTATTTTTTCAATTACAATTACTTTATGAAAATATCCACTAAACTTAGATATTCTTCAAGGTTGATAGTGGCCCTGGCGGAACGAGGTGGGGTGGTGAATACCACGGAACTGGGCAGGGACCTCGGCGTATCTTCCCTCTACCTTCGTCCCTTGGCTCTGGAGCTTGAAAAAGGCGGTTTGATAAAGAGCATAAGAGGGGCTAAAGGGGGATATAGCCTCGCCCTTTCACCGTCCGAAATTACCCTCATGGACATTGCCAGAATTCACGAGAACCTCAACCTGGTGCCCTGTGTTAAGGACCCCTCTTCCTGTCCCTTCACTTCCAGATGTAAAACCAGGAAGGTGTGGTTAAAGCTTAAGTCGTGCATTGAGAACTTCCTTGACGAAATTTCAATTAAAGATATGATAGAGGAGGACCTATGAAGGTTAAATTCCACTGGCTTGGCGGGATGAAATTTGAAGCCTTACCACCTTCAGGACACAGGATAATAATGGATTCCTCCAGCCTGCACGGAGGGGAGGACGCCGGGCCGAGGCCCATGGAACTTGTCCTGGTGGCCCTGGGAGGATGTACTGCCATGGATGTGGTGGCCATCCTGAAAAAGATGAAGCATCCGGTAAAGGGAATGGAAATCGTGGTCTCCGCCGAAAGGGCTTCCCAGCATCCCAGGGTTTATACAAAGGTTCACATTACATACAGGTTCACGGGCAATGGGCTTCAACTTGAAAAAATAGAAAAGGCGGTCAGGCTTTCCCAGGAGAAATATTGTTCGGTGTCCGAGATGTTGAGGAGGACCGCAGAGCTTACCTATTCCATTGAATTAAATGAGGCGTAGGAAATCGGTGCTTTTTATATGCACCCACAATTCCGCCCGCTCTCAGATGGCAGAAGGGTTGCTTCGTCATTTTTACGGCCACAAATACGAGGCAGCGAGTGCAGGAATTGTTGCCACAAAGGTTAACCCCTACGCCATAGAGGCAATGAAGGAAATCGGGGTGGACATTTCGTCCCATCGCTCCAAAAGCATTGAAGAATTTAAAGGCCGTATCTTTGACATCGTGGTAACCGTATGCGACCACGCTAAGGAAACCTGCCCCTTTTTCCCGGGGAAAAAATATCTCCACAGGGGTTTTGAGGACCCATCCCGGGCGGAGGGAACCCCTGAGGAGATCATGGCAAAATTCCGGAAGGTCAGGGACGAAATACTGCTCTGGCTTGAGGAAAATTTCGCTTAGGAGGAAAAATGGAACATAAACAACACGACATAAAAGGGGAGAATTCTGCCCCGGAAATGGAACATAGGAAACACAGGGAAAACCAAGTGGGCGGCCACGCACATCATATAAAGGAATTTAAAAACAGATTTTTCATCTCTCTTCTTCTAACTGTCCCCATCCTCGCCCTTTCCCCCATGGTCCAGTCATGGTTTGGGTTTTCCCTTAAGGTTCCCTACCAGCTTGAAATAATAATAGCTCTATCCTCAGCAGTATATTTCTATGGAGGATGGCCATTCCTGAAAGGCGCCGCTTCGGAAATAAAAAAGAGACTCCCTGGAATGATGACCCTTATAGCAACTGCCATATCCGTGGCCTTTTTCTATTCAATCCTATCGGTTCTATTTTTGCACGGAAATGAGTTCTTCTGGGAACTTGCTACATTAATAGACATCATGCTTCTCGGCCACTGGATAGAAGCTAAAAGCGTTATGGGCGCATCCCGTGCCCTGGAGGAGCTGGTAAAGATTATGCCCACCCACGCCCATCTGGTGCTGGAAACCGGGGAGATTAAAGATGTAATGGTATCTCAACTGAGGCCAGGGGATTTGGTCCTCGTAAGACCCGGTGAGAAAATACCATCGGATGGAAGGGTAGAGGAGGGAGAATCCCATGTGAATGAATCTCTGCTCACAGGGGAATCCGCTCCTGTCCACAAATTGCCAGGCTCCAAGGTTATAGGAGGGGCAATAAACGGAAGCGGAGTCTTAAAGGTCAAGATAGAAAAAGTTGGAGAGGATACCTATCTTTCCCAGGTGCTAAACATAGTTAAGAAGGCCCAGGAATCAAGGTCAAGGACTCAGGACCTTGCCAACAGGGCGGCTGCTGTTCTGTTTTATGTAGCGCTCCTGGCAGGGACGATTACCTTTGCGGTGTGGGCTTTCGTAAAATCGCCGGATTTTGCCCTTGAAAGGATGGTAACCGTGCTTGTCATTGCATGTCCCCATGCGCTTGGTCTGGCCATACCGCTGGTTGTAGCAATTTCCACAGCCATTACCGCCAGGAGGGGAATTCTTGTGAGGGACCGCAAAGCCTTTGAGCTGGTAAAGGACGCCAATGCCGTGGTTTTTGACAAAACCGGAACCCTTACGGAGGGGAAATTTGGGGTAAGCGAAGTTTTCTCAAAAGTGGATGAAGCGGAGCTCCTTTCCCTTGCCCATTCCTTAGAGCAAAATTCAGAGCACATAATAGCCAGAAGCATTAGCGAATACGCTGAGAGCAAGAAAGTTCCTCCCCGGCAGGTTAAAAACTTCAGGGCTATTCCAGGAAAGGGGGTTTACGGAGAAGTAGAAGGCAAAAAGGTTTATCTGGGGGGAGCCAATCTCCTTGATGAGCTGGGGATAGAACCTGCGGAGGAGTTTAAAAGATTCACCAAAGGAGGAAAAACCCCTGTTTACATTGTGGTGGACGGTGAGCTGGTGGGTATAATTACCCTTTCCGACAGAATAAGGGAAAGCTCAAGGCGGGCCATCTCAAAGTTAAAGGGGATGGGGATAAAGGTCTTTATGCTTACAGGAGACAGCGAGGAAGTTGCAAAATGGGTGGCAGAGGAACTGGGCATAGAGCAGTACTTTGCAGGGGTATTACCCCATGAAAAAGCTGAAAAGATAGAGTTGCTTAAAAAACAGGGCTACAGGGTGGCCATGGTGGGAGATGGAATAAACGACGCCCCGGCCCTGGTTACCGCCGATGTTGGGATAGCCATTGGGGCGGGAACGGATGTGGCAATAGAAAGCGCTGACCTTATCCTTGTAAAAAACGACCCGGAAGCAGTGCCTCAGTTAATAGATATTTCCAGAAGGACCTACGGGAAAATGGTACAAAACCTCTGGTGGGCTGCGGGATACAATATCGTCACTATACCTCTGGCCGCTGGAGCATTGTACTGGGCTGGCGTGCTCATTAACCCTGCCTTTGGTGCGGTCCTTATGTCTTTAAGCACCGTAATAGTAGCTGTAAACAGTCAAACCCTCAGGAAATTCATGCCTGCGGGATAAAATAAATTTTAAGGAGGTACCATGAAAAGGAGGGAATTTATAAAAAAAGCAGCGGTGGGTTCCGCAGGATTGGCAGGAAGTTTTCTGCTCCCCAAATTTCTGCGGGACGAAAAGCCCATTTCCATGGGAAATCCTAATTTTCAGCCTGATGTTGAAATAGAACTAACCGCCCTTGAGTCCGAAATTCCTATCCTGCCCGGAAAATACACTAAGGTGTGGAAATACAGGGCGAAACTTGTAAAGGGACCCCCGGGAACAATTCAGGAGCTGAAAAATACCTACATAGGTCCTATCTTCCGCTTTAAAAAAGGGCAGAAGGTAAGGATAATATTCTACAACCATATACCGGATAAAACTATAGTTCACTGGCATGGGCTACATGTTCCTCAGGAAGCTGACGGACACCCAAGATTTGTAATAAAGAAAGGGCAGCGTTATGTTTACGAATTTGAAATTAAAAACAGGGCGGGAACCTACTGGTTCCATCCTCATCCCCACGGAAGAACCGGTCCCCAGGTATACATGGGTCTGGCAGGGCTGCTTCTTATAACCGACGAGGAAGAAAACTCCCTTCCCCTTCCCCGGGAGGAGTTTGATGTTCCCATAGTAATTCAGGACAGAACCTTCAACGGCCGAAATCAGCTCGTTTATCTTATGGGAGGAATGATGGAGCGGATGAGGGGTTTCCTGGGAGAACAGATTCTTGTAAATGGACAGCCCAATTTCACCCTGAATGTTAGCACCTCGGTTTACCGCCTGAGGGTACTCAACGGCTCAAACTCAAGGATTTACAAACTTGCCTGGAGCAATGGTATGCCTTTGACTGTAATAGGAACAGACGGAGGCCTGCTTGAAAAGCCCATAACGAAGAACTACATAATGCTCGGCCCTGCGGAAAGGGTGGACCTATGGGTTGACTTTACAAACTTAAATCCAGGCGACGAGCTTGTACTCAAAAGCCTCGCTTTCTCAGGAGCAGCAACTGGAGGTATGGGTGGCGGAATGATGGGAAGAGATCGCGGCAGAAGGATGGGGAGAGGAAATGTGCCGGACAACGGAGAAGAATTGGATGTGCTCAGGGTAAAAATAACCCGCCGGGTTAAAAATAGCTTAAAACTTCCGGAGAAACTCTCCAGAATAGAACATTACAACCTTGGGGAAGCCGTAAATAAGAATTCACCGAGAACCTTCAGGTTTGAAATGAGGCGCATGAGACCCACCATAAACGGTCGGACATTCCAGATGACCGCTGTGGCGAAGGACGAAATAGTAAAACTGAACACCCTTGAAGTATGGGAACTGGTCAACGCTTCAGGTGGTATGGGAATGATGGGAGGCATGATGCAGATGCCCCATCCAGTTCATATTCACGGCCTTCAATTTCAGGTTATAGAAAGAACTCCTTCTATTGGCTGGGAGACAATCAGGGACGGATTTATAGACAGTGGATGGAAGGATACGGTGCTGCTGATGCCAGGAATGCGGGTGAAGGTCCTGATGAAATTTGAGGATTTCACAGGACTATACCTGTACCACTGCCACAATCTGGAACATGAGGACCTCGGTATGATGAGAAATTACCTGGTAAAGGCTTAATCAGTTTTCAGAATAAACAATCTCGTCGTACAGGGTCTCAAGTCTTAGTTTGTGTGTGGCTTCTTCCTGAGCCAACCCCAGAAAAAGGTTTCTTAGATTTTCATCGGGAACAGACTCTGCCAGGTTCATATATAATCTGAACGATTCCTTTTCCCTCTGCATTGCAATCCTCAAAGCCTCCTGATAATCCATTTCTTCTCCGGGTTTTGTTTCACTTAGATAATCGGAGATTTTCAGGTCCAGAATTTTCCCCTCCGGTTTCAAAACAACTTCCCCTTTTTTGACCTTTTTTATCTTCCTTTCGTGCTTTTTTTCCTCCTCTGCGAAACGCAAAAGAACCTGTTTCAGGGTCCTGTCCGAGACCCTATCTGCCCAGTAAATGTAAAATTCTGCAGCTTCTCTTTCCTTTTCTATTGCAAAATCAAGAACTTCATCCATTGAATTGAAATTTTTCTTCATGACTTCCTCCTTCTGTTAATTTAGTCTCTATTTTATCAGATTAGCAGCATGTGAACAAGAAAAGAGAAATGGAGAACCCAGAAGGAGAGAGCCACCATATATGTATTCCGACCTCTCCCAGGCTCTCAACCTCCTCCGGTGGAAGTACAAGGAAAAGTACCAGCGCCTCCTCAGGCCGGAGGGGAGAAACGAGCCGGATCGGGCGGCCAAAATCCACATAGCCCTTTATCCTGTATACTACCACAATTACATACTGGGGGAGCTGCTCGCCTGTCAGTTCTTATCATTGCATAATCCAGAACATCTATGGAGATAGAAGGAAGGTAAGCTTCGCCAGGGAACCCCGCATCGGCAGGTTCTGCACAAAGAGGATGTTTTCCCTGGGGGCGAAGTCCCGATGGGACGAAATGATAAGGCTGGCCAGGGGAGAAGCCCTTAAAGTGGACTTACTTCGCATATGGGATTGCCTCCCAGTCATTTTTGATTTATAATAAAAACGATATGAGGAGGTGCGTGGGGCTTTTTTTGGCGGGATGGTTTTTGTGGGGCCTTGGCCTGACAAGAGAAGGAGAGGGGGTATGGAGTTTTTCAGGGGCTTTGCAGAAGGAAATCCTTGATGGCTTTTCAATTTTTCTCTACAGAGGCCGTTATATAGCGGTTAGAGCCGACGGAAGCTTCTATTTTCCCGTTCCCTCCAAAGAAAAGAAAATCAAGGGGGGTAAGCTTTTCCTTTTGACAAAGAAATTTCTTGTTTCCTTTTCCAGAGAGGGACTTAAAAGGGTCATTCCCGTAGAACCTCCGCTCCCTTTGCTTTCGGGTTTCTCCTGGGATGTTTCGTGGGGAAGAGAAAAAATTCTGATTTATCAACTTTCCCCGATATATAGGTCCTCTCTTGGATATAGGCTTTTGAGAATTTATAAAATGGAAAACGGAGTTTTTAAACTAAAGGGAGAGGAAAAAATAGGCTTCTGCCCTGATCATTTTTTCCAGACTCCCTATGGTCTTCTATTTATGGCTCCTCAGGTTGAGAACGGATTTTTTTACCAGGGCTTTTCCGACTGGAGAGCGGTGGTAGGCCTTCTTTCCTCCAGGGGAAAAACCTTGTCTCACCTTTACTTCTTTGGGCACTTCGTTTATCCTCAGGTCTACAAGATAAAGGGAGATGTGGCTTTCATTACCTGGAGTGAAGTTTGGGGAAGGTTGAGACATAGAAGCGGTATTTTAAAGATAAACCTTAGAACCTGGAAGATTGAAAGGGAGTTGGCATGGAGGGACTTTGGCAGTACTTTTTTCCCCTGGACTTGTAGTTTTCCTTCGCATATGCCCATATTTTTAATAACTTCAACAGGGCACCTGAGGGTTTTTAACGATGACCTGGAAATGTTAAGGGATGAGAAACTTCCTTTGATTCCTGTCTCTCTGGGCAAAGAGGAGTTCCTAAAAATAAGCCCAGGTTTTGCTTCTAAGTGGGGAGATTACTATATTATTGTGGTAAGGGAAGAGAGGTGGAAGGAGGATCCCACCGTGGCGGTGGTTCGGCCCGTGGGAAGCCTTGTAATCATTTTGGATAAAGAATGCAGAATAGCTAAAATAATGAAAGCCAGGGGAGGTTTTTTCATGGTGGATAAGAGGAAGGATTTAATTTCAAGGGTGATGGGAGGCAAGATTGAGACCTACAGGCTTGTTTTTTAGCATAGTGCTGGGATTATTTTCCGGGGTTTTTCCATATGCGCAGAGGACCTATCGCATAAAGGGCGTATCGGACCTGGCCTACTGTGGGTACTTGTATTTGCTCTCCTCCGGAGAAGTACAGTGGCTTAAAAATGGAAAATTCCTCAGAGTTAAGAGGCTCAACTTTTCTCCTCAAAGGATGTTCTGTTGGAAGGGCAAGCTTGTCTTTTCCACCAGGGGAGGTATTGTCGACTTAAAGGGTAAGACCATCAAAGCCTACCCTTCCAATCCCTTGAAGGTGTACCCCATGTGGGGGGACCTGTGCCTTCTTTATTCTGACGGGGTTGAGTGTCTGGGCGGAAGAAGGTTGAGGTTTCCCTCTGAGGTTATACTTACCGGAAAGAATGTGGTGGTAGGGAGGAACTGGTTTTATAATGGGAAATTATATCCGCTTAGACCGGAGGTGAAATATACTTCCCTGAAAGAAAATCTGGCATGGTGGGATAAAAAGGGCCTTATTTTCTCTCCGGAGCCGGGCAGAGTTTGCTTTTCCGGTGCCTGCAGGCAGGTAAAGGGCCAGATAAAAGCTCTTGGAAGGCTGGGCGATAGGGTGTGGGTGGTTTTGTCTGTGGATAGGGATAGCGGAAAACTTATATTTCTCTCCGGAGGCGTTACACCGAGGCTTGAGGAGGCTTTCCTGCCCTACGAGCCAGCCTTGGCTGTCAGCAATGGGGTTCTTCTTGTGGTGGGCGGAAGGCTCGGACCAGTTGAAATTTACCCCCCCTGCCTGGACCTTTCTTTTTCTTTGGCAGGACTTCCTTACAACATAGCGGAAAAGGTGATCAAGGCCGATCTGGATGGAAACGGGGAGGAAGATTTCGTGGTTCTCAGCAGGAGTAGGAAAGGATGGAGCGGTATCACAGTGATCTATTCTTTTCTGAAGGATGCTAAAAATAGGATGGAGGAGCTACTTGAAAAAGCCAGGGAGGATAAAAATCAAGGAAGGTATCAAAGCGCCCTCCGCTGCCTGGAGGAGGCGCTCCTCATTTCCGGCTATATTTCCCTTTCCACCACCAGAGAAATTTTGAGGGAAAGGGCAGAGGTTCTTGATATTTTAAAAAGAAGAAAGATCCTGAAAGGATATCTTCCCTTCATAATTTTGGGAACGATTTTCCTGGTTTTGCTGTTTATCGGAACCAAGTTTGTGGGGAAGAGTGGCTCATAATCCTTAGAGAATTGGGGAGGGTTCCCAACCCTCTAACCCTGAAATAGTCTTCTCAGAATTCCCTGGGTGAATTGGATGGAATCAAAGGGACAAACCTCCTGACAGACGAAGCAACTTATGCAGGTGTCGTAATTTATTTTAGGCTCCTTTCCCACTTTAAGAATGGAACCCGTAGGACAGGCCTCCTGACATATTCCGCAGGCAGTGCATTTTTCAGGAAGTATTTTGGGCTTTGGAAGGGAGCGGCGCAGAAGCCTCCTGGCTAAGGAAGGGGAGAGGGGCGTGGTGGAGGGGAGGGAGAAGTCATCTACCTCAGGAACCCGCCGGTATTCTCCTCCCAGGACGATTTCTGGAAGCAAGCCCTCCCTTCTGGCAACCTCCATAAGGTAAACCTTCTTTTCCGCCTTAACCATCCTGGAAGCCACATAATCTAAGGCGAGACCGTCCTCAGAGGCTAATATAAAACCCAAGGGATACGGATTCCCGTTCTGAGGACCGTTTCCCTCCATGGCCAGAATCCCGTCCATTATGTTGAGCAGGGGAGGCCTTACGCTGAAGACGGAATAAAGCATCCGGGCAAAGTCCAGGTATTTTGAAGCCCTTACATGCCATTCTGCCTTTAGCCTCCCTGGCACAGTGCCGAACATGTTTTTCACCGCCAGGGTTAGCACCATCTGGGTGTGGGTTTTGAACTTGGGCAGGTTTATTATGTGGTCAAATTCAAAAATTTTTCTACTTACCTCAACTTTCCTGAAAAAACTCCGGGTCTTAACCTCCACGGGAGAGTCAAGCTCAAGCAGAGGAATTCCCAGCTCCTCCGCCACATCCCTGAGGCCGGAGAGCTTTCCCACTTTTTCGGCGCTGGAAAGGGCAGGGGAGTCAGCTATGGCGGGTCTGGCGTCCAGGTCCAGGAGTTTTTCTGCCACCACCTTCACCAGGGCAGGATGGGTGGTTACGGCTTTTTCGGGCCTGGAAGGTGCCAGCATGTTGGGTTTTATTAGCACCCTGTCCCCCCTGGAGATAAAGCCTTTCCTTGGGGAGAAAATCCTCTCCACCACTTCCCTGAGCCTCTTTTCGTCGTACCATCTTACCCTGTATATTTCTACTTTAGCCACAGGTCAATTTTACCAGAAATTGCCCGGGTTTAATGTTTCATGAAATTTAATCCCGCAGGCCCCGAGGTTTCCCTCTGGTTTTACATCTGTTAAAATTTCCCTGGAGGCGACATGAAAAGAAGAGAATTTTTTGAATTTATACTGGGCACCCTGAGCCTGGGAAGCTTTGTTGGCTGGAGGAATCTTTGGGCAAAGGATGGGGTTTTGCAGAGGCGCCCTTACGGCAGAAAGGGCATTGAACTTTCCATCGTAGGGCTTGGAGGGGCCAGCGTTATGAACCTTCCGCGGGGACAGGTAAACAACATAGTGAGCTGGGCTGTGGACCACGGAGTAAACTATTTTGATGTGGCCCCCACCTATGGAGACTCGGAGGTCCTTTTTGGAAATGCCCTGAGAAAATACAGGAGGAGGATTTTCCTTGCCTGCAAAACCCTCAAAAGGGATGCCAGGGGGGCGGAGAAGGAGTTTTATTCTTCCCTGAAGAGACTTCAGACCGATTACATTGACCTTTATCAATTTCACGCAATTTCCAAAATGGAGTATGTGGAGAAAATCCTTGCCCCCGGAGGAGCCATGGATTTCTTTCTTAAAGCCAGGCAGAAGGGGCTTATACGCTTCATAGGTTTTTCCGCCCATTCGGAGGAGGCGGCCCTTTCGTTGCTGGACAGGGTTAAATTTGATTCGGTCCTTTATCCAGTGAACTTCGTCATGTACTTCAGGGGGAATTTCGGCCCTCAGCTCATTGAAAGGGCAAGGCAAAAGGGAGTGGCTGTTTTAGCCATAAAGGCATTGGCCAAACAACGCTGGCGCAAGGGGGCAAAGAGGACCTTTGAACGGCTTTGGTATGAGCCGGTCTCCCACCCGAAGGAGGCTTCCCTTGCCTTGAGATTTACCCTTTCCCGGCCCGTAGTAGCCACGGTCCCCCCCCGCTGATTCCAACCTTTTTAAGCTCGCCCTTACCCTGGCCCTGAAATATACCCCCATTAAAGAGGAGGAAATTTCCCTCCTGAAGGGGATGGCGAAGCACTACGAACCCATTTTCCGCAGGGAAACTTGATTTTCTTAGAAGATTTTAACGGCTCCGGTAGAAACTCCTTCCCACCAGGACCAACCCATAAGTGGACAGACGGGGTACTATGATTTCCAGATAGTTCTCTTAAGGGAAACACTTAGAGGAAGTTTTTCGCCTTCCGGAGAGAGAAAGACCGCCCTGGGCAGGAAGGAGAAGGAAGGTTTCCTCAGCTTTATAGTCAGGTTTTCCCTTATGTTTACCCTGTCGGTTTCCAGGTTGTGGTGGTAATTTATGAGATGTACTGCTATAAGGTGCCTGGAGGAGTAATAATAGGGATAGGCCACCACCCTTCTGTCCTGCACCCTAAGAGCCGAAGAGCCAGGGTTTATCTCCTCCACGATTTGTGCCAGGGTTTTTCTCACCCCGTCGTCGTAGGAAAAAAAGTAGTAACTCCCTATGTCCCATTCCTTTCCCTGATATCTCCAGGTGGGGATTAGGAGGAAACCTCCACCTCCGTAGGGGAAAAACCCCTGTCCCGAAAGGCCAAAGATTTCCGCCTCAAAGACCACTGCGATTCCCCCTGTCCTCACATACTCCTTTAAGTTTTGAAGCTGAACATCAGAGGCTCCCTGGATGGAGGGGACGAACACCAGGCGATAGCCCTTCAGGGAGTTCTCTCTCAGGCGGTTTTTCAAAAACCTCCCTCCTCCCCCGAAGACCACATCAAAGGGGATGCTGGATTCGTAAAGGGCCTGGGCAAGGCCCAGGTAGGAATTGATGCGGCGGTAGAGGCCCTGTCCGTAGAGCAGGAGGATGGCTGTTTCGGCCCGGTCCGCAGAGGCCTCGTAAACATCCCTGTTTTTCAGCACAAAATCGGCGATTCTGCCGCAGTCTTCCCACTCCTTTATGTCACCCAGTCCGTAGATGTAATAGATGGCGTAAGCCCCTCCCATGGCGTAGGCCTCGGCGAAATGGATGGCCAGATAGTTTTTGTGGGTTTTACCCCGCTGTCGGTCCTGAACCAGCTGGGTTATCTCCCTGGTGTCCGGCAGAATTACGAACCGTGAGCCCGTCATGGCCCTGGCGAGTTTTTCCCAGCCCACCCACTTGTTCCTTGGGAAGGGGACTATGGGATTCTCCTCCGCCGCCGTGTAGGTATTTTCAAAGGTCAGCAGATCCAGCAGGTCCGCATATATAAGCCCCTTTACCCAATAGCCACCTCCCCTATCGCTTCCCAGGGCGAAGACATTGGCGCTTATAGGAATTTGCTTTCCCCTGGCCCTGGCGTATTGCCTGAGGGTTTCTATTAACTTCTTTTTGGCCTGGAAGTTTCTGAGGGTTTGAAATTCTATGTATTCGTCGGTTAAAGGCTCCAGGGTTCTTCTCTGCGTATAGGGAAGGTGCATCCCTGAGGCTATCCTGCCGGCCAGGTCTTCCTTTTCTATGTCTGCGATCCTGAAAAGGGAAAGGAGCTGAGCAGGGGAGTATTTTTCCCTGAGGTAAACTCTGAAGCCCTCAATGCAATGGGAGCAGAAGCCGGGCTCGTGGGTGTGCAGGTAAGTGGAAAGCCACTGAAATTTAGGGAAAAAGGAATTTCCCTGGAGTTCGTCCAGAACGATGAGGTCTGCCTCGGCGTCTATGGCCCGTCTTCCGTGATTTATCATCCAGTTTACCCATGCGGTCCTATTGGCGCACATGAAAAAGGAGCCCGTCTCAAGATTGAAGTCAGCAAGGGCACCGTCGTGGCTCCGGCAGGCGAATTTTTCCAGCCCTTCTCCCTGCATGTCCTGCCTTCCCTGGGAGGTCAGGATGGTAGCCGGCACCAGGAAGCCATCCCTGTGGAGGGCTTTCACAAAGTCCCTGTCCGAGGAGTATTGGCGGCCGGAGGCCCAGGCCTCCAACTTTCTTCCGAAGGCGAAGGGGGAAGAAATGTCCCCGAAGAATCCGTTCCAGAGACCGTTCACCGTAATGTGCAGGCGGGAGGCATCCTCCTTTGCCAGCGCCACCATGGAATAGACCTGGACCCTCTGGTACCAGGGGACAGCCTTTTCAGACCCCAGGAGCGAAAAGAGGAAGGATGTTAAAAATAAAACAGTAAATTTCCTCATACTTAAAGGATAATGGAAGGCCCTTTGAGTTCGCCTGCCTTATAACCGTAGCTGACAAAAATCTTGTTTATTCGCAGTGCCAGTTGGTCTTCCGGAGCATGGAAATGTTGGAAAGGGAGGAAGTTCCCCACATCCAGACCATAAGAGAACACCAAAAGAACGAAAAGAAACTTTCTCATAATTCCTCCTTCGGTCTTTTCTAAGATTATAAGTTGTTATAAGCCTGAATTCCACCTTTACCACCGGTTTTTCCTTTGGCCCGGAAATTTTGCCCGGAGACTTTGTCCCTCATAAAGTAAGAGGATGAAGCAGGTCTTTATTTTTACAATTGATGCTTCCGGATTCGTCCACTCCAGGAGTTATCTCCGTGGGTTATTTTCTAAGCCTTTTTTCCCTGAAATTCCTTGTAGGAGGCGATAGGGGAAGGTGGTCTGGCCTCTGGCCCCTGTGGTGGAAGGGAGTTTTTGGGGAAAGGGCCTTAATGCTGGCCGATGCCTGGTTTATGGTTTTTTCGGAAAGCTTCCAGAAACAGGCCTTATGCCCCGTGTCGTCAAGGATGAGCAAATCCCCGTTTTCGTATGTTATAAGGGATATGGGAAGACCTACATCCTCCTGTCCCGTCAAGGATTTTTGAAACTTCATTATGAACTTTCCATCCGGCAGGAATTTGTAAATCCATCCGTTCCACCTTTCATCCCTCCCCGCCACATAAAACTGTCCTACCCTGTCCTTAGCTATGGAGGTGGCACAATTTATATCGTAAGTAAACTCCCCCTGTTTTTTTCCGTCCCTGGAGTAAATCTCCACCCGGTCGTTATAGTAATGGCATGTGACCACATAAAGCCTCCCGTCGGGGCCTATTTCCATATCCTCTGGATATTCTCTGGAAGAGGCCATTTCCCACGAGGAAAGGAACCTTCCCTCCGGGTCCACTTTTACTATCCTGTTGTTTACGGAATCTGCTATGAGAATTTTTCCAGAGGGGTCCACCGTCATTTTTCCTGGAGCGAGAAGGGACAGGTCCACCGTCCAGTTGATGCTCAGGGAGAGGGTCATGTTTTTCAGGTAGGGAGTTCCTCCCACATAAAGGGTGTTGTTTCCGGGATGATAAAGAACGCCTGTGGGCTGCATTTCCAGCGTTTTCTGATAGACGAAGCTCCCGACCTGGGAGAATTTTTCTACCCTGAAGTTGCCCCAATCGGCCACATAGATAAAACCCTCTTTGTCCTTAGTTATGTCCGAGGGAAAGTACATGCGCCCCGGCCCCCAGCCGTATCCTCCGAAGCATTTTACTACTTCGTAACCGAAGGGTGCCAGGATGGCCTCAATTTCGTATTCTCTCCATCCCCTGAGGTTGAGTTTTTTCTCCCACTTTCCGTAAAGCTCCTTGACTATCTTCAGCCTGTGTTCCCCTGCCCTTATCCCTTTCAGGGTGCATGGGGTGGAGCATTGTTTATCCCCGTCCAGATATACATCTGCATCCGTGGGCTCGGAGTTTATGTGGAGGGTGGCCGTTCCCCGGTTCAGGGGGCCTCCCTTCCTCAGGAGGAAATAGCCTGCCCCTATGGCCACCGCCCCTGCTGCGAGGTAGATGAACCTGTGGGAGCGGTGTTTTTTCTTCTTCAGAGCAACCCCCGAGGAAGGGGCAGAGGACCAGAGCAGGGAAGCCGATATTATCGTTGCGATGAGGGCTCTCATGAATTAATTTTATCACTTCTCCTTCTTCAAAAGGAATACTTCACCTCAAGGAAGGCCCTGGAGGAATCCTTAAGCCTTCCGAAGGGGCTTTCCTCCGGTCCCCTGAAGAGGGTAGCCCCCAGGTATATGTTAACCCCGTCGGCGAACTCGTAGGTGAAGATGGGAAGAAGGAAGTAGTCCCCGTCCTTGAAGTTGTAAACGCTTATCAACTGGAGTTTCCAGTACCCTTCCCTTTTGTAGGTGAAGACTAAGGAAGCCGAGCGGGAAATCCTTTCCTCGTAGGGTCCCATGAGCCCCTGGTGCCACCTGAGAACCCTTTTTTCCACGAACTGAAGGTCAGCGGTGAGGTTGGAGGATGCCGCCCATTCTAAGGCAAGAACATAATGCAGGTAGGGGTTTTTGACGAAGGGGTCAGTGCCTTCCCTGTCCTGGGTGAGGAAGTAGGCCCCTTCCCCCTTTATCACGAAACTACCCAGGGCGTAGTCAAAGTCCGCCCCGAAGACCTGCTGGCGGGGATGCTGAACGGTCAGTCCCCCCTGCATGTCGGGCACCACCGTGGGGTAGAGGTCAAAGCCCTTCCAGTAGGATAGGGAAAAGTTCAGGCCCGAAAACTCCGAGGAGAACCTTAACCCCTCCTGCCAGTTTTCCGGCTTCTGCTCCGGGAGGACTTCCTTAGCCCCGGGAATTTCCATCCCTGTTATGTTGGGCTTGAAGAAGGGGACCAGCACCAGCTCCAGGGATGAATTGCCGAAATACCAGTCCAGTTTTGCCGCATCCACCGACAGGCGGTAATCCTCTATTTCTGCGGTTATGTTGGTGTAGTCCCAGGGGGTTATGTTGTCGGTGGGGTTTATCCAGTCTGTCCTTCCCCAGAATACGAACTGCCTTCCTATGCGGAGGTCCACGCTGGACCAGTGGAAGGTTATGTAGGCTTCCACTGGATAGAGGCTCAAGCCCCTTCCCTGCTCTTCGGCCCTCATGTCAAAATCAAGGGAGGAGAAAAAGTCTATTTTTCCCAGGGATTTTTTAAGGTTAAGCTGGAGCCTGGAGCCCAATTTCGTGAACCCGTAGGGGGAGACCAGGGATTGGTGGGCGTAGAATTTCATGTATCCCGTAAAATCCCCGCCCAGCAGAAGTATGGAAAGGAGGAGAATAGCACCGGTCCCCCTCATCTCCTCAAACTCCTTTTGGTAAACAGGGATGGACTGAGTCCCTGGTCCACCTTCAGGTTTTCAAACTTCATTTCGCTCTGGCTTCCGCTCTGGATGTTATTCATCACCAGGTCCGTCTGGAACCATATCCCCTTTATCTCCTTGAAACTCCTCACCTCAAGAACCTTCCAGAGCTTTCCCATCCTATCGTAGTATTCTGCCCTGACCACCGACCACTTCTGCGGGTCCACATAGTGGATTATTTTGCCGTATTTCGTCTCCTTTTCCACCTTTTTGTTCGCCGGAAGGGCCTCCACCTTGTAAACCTTCCTCCCGTTTAGCTCCACCATGCCCAGGTTTCTGTACTTCCAGTCCCCGAGTTTGGGTTTTCCTATGTCGTAATAACTGAAGTCAGAGCCCATGAAGGCCCCACCCTTTCCGCTGGAGGCTATGCGGCGTATTCTTCTGAGGGCGGGAAGGTAAAGGTATCTTTCATCCTCCCCCTTGCTGTGCTCAATGAGCAAAAAGGCCGTCCCTGCCACATCAGGGGGATATGTGAACCTCATGAGGGTGTCGTTTTCCTCCGCCGTTCTCTTCCTGGAGAACATCTTGATTTTCCTTATTCTTTCCCTTCCCCTGGCCGATATTCTCATGAGCACATCCGCAGTCATGTCCTTCCAGGTGGCCTTGTTGACCACCCTTTCCATAACCTCCCTTCCGCTGGGCATGGCTGCCACCAAGGGAAGGGACAGAAGAAGCCATAATGCCTTTATTCTCATTTTACCCTCCTTGATGCCTTAATAAGGGATTTCGGCCTGAAGGTTATGAAGTATATGGGGAGTATCGTAAGGGAGGCGAAGGCGGTGGTAATCATGGTGAGGGCCAGGAGGAAGCCCATGGCCCTCACCCCCTTAAAGACCGAAAGCACCAGGAGCATAAACCCGGAGGCCACCACCAAGGAGTTGAAAACTATGGCCACCCCTGAACTCGTCATGGAGGGCTTCACGGCCTCCCTATAATCTCCCCCCTTGACCTCCCTTATGTATCTGTGGATAAAGTGTATGGCGTAGTCCACCCCTATTCCTATGGCCAGGCTGGAGGTGACCATGGTCTGTATGTCTAAGGGGATGGAAAGGATGCCCATGGTGGCGAAATTCAGGAAAATGCCGAAGAACAGGGGAACGGTGTTGAATATACCCAGAACCGGGGAGCGGAACATCAGGGTAGTGAGAAACCAGACCAGAACCAGGGAGGCAATGATGCTCCAGAACTGTCCGCTTATAACCATCTGCCTGACCACCAGTATTAATTTTGCCATCCCCGTTATGTCCGCCCTCATCCCTGGATGCTTTCTGAGAAAATCGGATATCTCCCTGTCTATTTTGGTGAGGACGGAGTTTTTATCCGTCTTTACGAATATGGCCACCCTTCCGTTCCTGTAGTTGAAGTCCGCCATGTTGGCGAAGTCCTCCGGGGAGGAGCTCATCTCGTATAACTGAAGGAGCTGGGCTACGATTTTTTCACCCTCCACCTTGAAGGTTCTTTCCCTACCGTCCACCACCTCCCTTTCCTCCTCCACCTCCCCGGGAATTCTGAAATAGGCCGGGTCGCCGTTGTGCATGGCCCGGTTGAGGAGCTTTACGAAGTCGGCGATGGACTGGGTGGCCCCCACATGGGGATTTTTCTCCACGGTTTTCTGGAGCAGGTCCATGGTTTTGAGAACCGAAGGCTGTTTCAGGTATCCGTCCCTGTTTCCTTCCACGAACACATAGAAGGTGGTGGTGCCGGCGAAGTGGCGGTTTACGAACTCCGCCGCCCTCCTTACGGGGTTGTCCTCAGGGAATTGACCTATGGTGCTGGCCTCCACCTTCAGCCTGGAAATTCCCACTATGGAAAGGGCCAGCACCAGGAGAATTCCTAAGGCAAAGGCGGTTTTATACCTTACCAGGGCCCTGCCGTAGGCATCCATCCAGCGGCGGAACCTTTCCCTTATACCCCTTCTTTTCTTTACGGTCCTCAATTTCAGCAGGCTTAGCACCGACGGGACAAAGGACAGGGACCAGATGAGGGCCGAGAAGACTCCGAAGGCAGAGAAAATCCCCAGTTCCTCTAAGGATTCCATGTGGCTGGTGTTCAGGGCGAGGAAGCCCGCCATGGTGGTAAGGGAGGTCATAACCACCGGGGCCCAGAGGTCGTACATAACATCCCTTACCAGTTCCTTAGGGGAGGGATATTTCGGGGCTTTAAAGTAATAATGGGATAGAATGTGGATGCTGTCCGCTATGCCTATGGCCATTATCAGGATGGGGAGCATTTCGGTGGAGTGGCTTAGGGGCCTTCCCACTAAAGCCATGAAGCCGAGGGTCCATACCACGCTGGAAAGGACCACCGTCAGCGGAATTAGAACTCCCCTTACCGAGGTGAAGATCAAAAGCAGAAGAAGGAAAATGAGGAGAATTCCAGAGGTGAAGAAAATTCCCATGTCCTTGGCGATCCCCTTGCTTATGTAGAGGTTTATGACGGGTTCCCCTGTGGCGAAAAGTTTTCCCCTGTGGGAGGAGTTGAACTTCTCTATGAACTTCAGGAGTTTTTCCGCAAAGGCATCCTCGTCGGCGCTCTTCTGCAGGAAAACGAGAACCATGGCCGACCGCCTGTCGTCGGCTATGAGCAGTTTTTCCACCTTGGGGTTCAGGGAAAGGAGCCTTTCCCATCCCCGGACATCCTCGTCGCTGGAAGGGGGAGCCTCCAGGGCCTCCCGGACCTCAATTCCCTCCTGGCTGGAGAGGATTATCTTGGCGTTGGTGGGGCTCATTACCGAGTAAACCTCTTTGAAGTCCTCCATGGAGGAGGTGAGTTCCATAATTTCCCTGGCTCCCTGGACGGAAAAAATATCCCCCTGATAAATCACCATGGCAATGGTCTTGGAGGGGAAAATCTCCTTCATCTTGTCGTAGAGCCTTTTGGCAGGGATGCTACGGGGCAGGGCAGCGGTTATGTCGGGATTCATCCTGAGGTGCTTCATCTGATATCCGAAAAATAAAGTGAGCAAAACGAGGACAATTATTACCTTCCAGGGATTTTTCACTTCCCAGTCAATAAATCTTCTCATTGTATCTCTCCTTTTATCATTTTCTTGAAGGCCTCCGCCTCCTGCATTATGGAGGAGATGCTCTTTCCCTGCAGCATCTTGGCCGAAATTCCCAGAATGTATGTCCAGAAAAGTTCCATTATCCAGGGCGATGGGGAGAGGGCCCTGAGCCTTTCCTCCAGGGGTTTTCGGAAGGAAGAGATCTCCCAATTCAGGTCCCCGTCCCTTCCCGAAAGGAAGTGTTCCAGGAAGACCAACCTCAATTCCCTCTTCCTGGATGAGAAATACTCAATGTGGAAGTCAAGAAGCGCGGAGATAAGGGAACGGAAATCCCGAATCCCCTCCACCCTTAGCCACGCTTTTCTGTAAAACTCGGAGGTGAATTCAAGAACTAAGGAGCGGTAAAGGACCTCCTTGGAGGGGAAGTAGTAATAAAGGACGCCTTTGGAGAGCTCCGCCTCCGCGGCTATTTCCTCCATGGTGGCCGCCTGATACCCCTTTCTGGAAAAAACCTCCAGGGCAGCCTCCCTTATCTGCCTCCTCCTCCACCTCCTTTCCCTTTCCTTTCTTTCGGCAACGCCCATTTAACCCTCCAGTCAAATTTTAACCAATCAGTCAACAAAAGTCAAGGTATTTCTATATAGGCCTTTAGGGTTGAATTTGAGCTTTACCCGGCGGTTTTTATGGAACCTGCCTTCCTCGCAGCCCTTCCCGGTTTCACTTGATTTTTCCCCTGGCCTTTGGTATAAATTAATGGATGAAGAGGGTGAATTGTTTTAACGGTTACGGGCGAGCCAATATACAGGATAAACCTATGGATTACCAGAGATTGAGTCATTTACTTCACTGCGTCTCGTGCTCCTGTCAGCCCCCCTGCGAAAAGCCCTGGTTAGGCTCAGGCGACGAGAACTCTCCGGGGAAAGATGTTCTAAACCTTTGAGATAATGAGTAACTGGGCTAAGATAATAATCGGTGACAGCAGGAAGATGGTAGAAGTTGAGGATAATAGTATAGACCTGGTAGTTACATCACCACCTTATTGGCATATAAAAGATTATGGAGTAGAAGGCCAAATCGGGTATGGGCAGAGTTTGCATGAATATTTGAAAGACCTTTACAGGACCTGGAAGGAATGTTACCGGATTCTTAAGCCGGGAAGAAGATTATGTATAAATATCGGCGATCAATTTGCCCGTTCTATGATTTATGGTAGATACAAGATTATACCGCTCCACGCAGAAATAATCGCACAATGCGAAGATATAGGTTTCGATTATATGGGTTCAATTATCTGGCAGAAGAAAACTACGATGAACACTACTGGCGGAGCAAATGTGATGGGTTCCTACCCCTATCCCCCCAATGGGATGGTTGAAATAGATTACGAGTTCATCTTAATTTTTAAAAAACCAGGGAAAAGCCCGAAGGTCCCGAAAGAGATTAAGGAACAATCTAAGCTAACCAGGGAGGAATGGAAGGAGTATTTCTATGGCCACTGGCACTTTGGAGGTGCAAGACAGATTAAGCACGAGGCAATGTTTCCGGAAGAACTGCCAAAAAGACTTATAAAAATGTTCAGCTTTACTGGAGATACGGTCCTTGACCCCTTTCTTGGAAGCGGAACAACCGTAAAGTTAGCTTTAGCTCTGAATAGAAATGCGATAGGGTATGAAATAAATGAGAAGTTCTTGGATTTAATAAAGAAAAAAATAGACTTAGAAGGAAAACCGGTTGATTTTAGCGAAAACATCCGGATAATAAAACGACAAACATCTATAAAACTTGATAAAATTGATTATATTCCGAGGATCAAGGATTCCAAGCCAAGGATAGATCCCAGGAAGTTAAATTTTAAGAATAATAGACTTTACAGAGTTGTTGATATCATAGATGAACACACAATTAAATTGAATACGGGATTACTTGTTAAATTCCTCGGAGTTCAAATAACAAAAAAAGAAGAGGCATTAAAGTATCTTAGAAATCGTATTTTTAAAAAAGAGGTTTATCTACGCTTTGATAATGGTGCGGTTTCGGACGAGAACACAGTCAACGCCTATGTTTATTTAAAAAATAAAATTTTTGTTAATGCCTATTTGATTAAATCAGGCCTTGCCGAAGCTGATAGAACGAGAGAATATAAGTATAAGAAAAAGTTTATTGAATTGGAAAATGGGTGAAAATGGCGAAAGAATGGATTTTAAATATTGCCACAAATAGATGTGGACTTAACAAGAAAAAAAGTGTGGGTCCAGTATCTCAATGGATCCGTGAATGCAGCCCAAAAACAATCAAAGATTGGGAAGAATTTTATTACAAAAAACTTGTTGATTTTCTTAAGGGAAGGGGTATTTCTATATCTGCTAAGGATTATCTTGAAGATCTGGGGAGAAGATTGTATGTGAAAATCACGGAAGTTATTCAGGCGGAGATTGAAGAGATAACCGAGGAGGATTGTATCCAATACATATACAATCTCATAATAAACAGAACCTACGATGGTTATTTAACGGAGAAAAAAACGATATATGGAAAATTACAGAAAGTTTTAGGCGTAGAGATAAAACCTGCCCCGGATGAATGGGATAGGCTTTACAATGTAGATTTTTATATTCAGCTTGAAGAAAAATATATTGGTTTACAGATAAAACCAATAACCTATGAACAAACACCAGAGATTTACAGATGGAAAGAATGGCTTGGCACGACGCACAAGCAATTTGAAGAAAAGTTCGGCGGAAAAGTGTTCATTGTATTTTCAATCAAAAAAGATAACAGAAAAGAAATCTATAATCCAGAAGTAATTGAAGAAATAAGAAAAGAAATTGAAAGACTTAAAGGAGGCAAGTAAAATGGGGCTTCGCCCGACTCTCCGCTTCGCTTCGGTTCTACCGCACTCGGACAACAAGCGGGTATTTGGTTCGGGCTTTCAGCCCTCACCCAAATCGCCTTCGGCGACTTCAGATACCCGCCAGACCTTAGGCGACATGGCAAATATAAAACATAATAGGGAGGTGATAAAATGGGATTAATGCCTGGAGATTTGGAGAAAGTTCCCAAAAACTTTTCCCGAAGAGATTGCTATCGTAGAATATATGAGTGGCATAAAGAATTTGGTGAACAACGACTAAAGGAGAAATACCAAAGGGAGGATGCATATAGTAAAGCATACTTAGACTTACTTAAAGAATTACCTCATCCAGATATGGTTTCTGAAGAATGCATGGATTTTATATTCGGTGAGGTAATTTACATGCTAATGGAATGGTCTTATCACGAAGTTGAGAAATTCGGGTTCAAAATAGCCGCTTATGCCCACTTTGCAATAGACCAGAAATATGATGGAATACACGATAATAATTTTAAGAAGAGTAGAGAAAAATGTCCATTATACGAAAAATTTGGTTATCCTAAATGGAGAGAACGCTATGAAGAATAAAAAAAGTAAGAAGAGTGCTACGTCGCCTAACAGCGGACATACGGCTTCGGTGCTTCGCACCTTCGCCCAAATCCAGCCTTACGGCTGGACTTCGTATGTCCGCAAAACGTTATCGGAAATGGCAAATAAAAAAAGAAAGGAGATGAAGAAGATGTATTATTGGTATTTCAAGCTGTTTAATAATATAAAAAGCGAGCATGAATCAATGGAGTTTGCAAGACTCGAACTGGAAGGGCTATTTGGAAAAGTAGAACCTATATATAACTTTTTTGATAAGTTAAAAGAACATCCATTGTCTGTATTCACCTCATCGGATATTAGAATACAAGATTTTATAACTCATGAATTACCGTATGGTAAGGTTCAAGGATATTTTGGAACATCACAAAGTCTTTCTGCATTAAAAAAATTAGTAAAAAGACTTGGATATACCCGTGAAATTTATTTAATAGGCACAAAAGAGGATATTCCTGTGATAAAAAATATTTTGCCAGACCAAGCACTAGGAAGGATATATCATTTTTTTGAAAAAGAAAATCTTGTCTGTTTCAGATTTATTACATATCAATATTTCTTGGAGAAATCTGAATACATCTCAAAATTAAGTCGCAACGAAAAAGAAGTGGATAGAAATGTAGAGATATTATTCTCACATCTTATAAAAAATTTATACAGGATTCCAGCATCTTCTACTTTGAGCATTGGTAAAAGACTTGAAGATTACTTTGCAATAAGAGAGGAACCATCACTATACCTAACTCATTATTTTCATCCGTACAAAGGTAAATTCCATCCAAAAATGGTTCGTGCCTTATTGAATTATATATATCCAGAAGAGAAAGGTGTTATAATGGATAACTTTGCAGGAAGTGGAACTTTGCTTGTGGAAGCATCGCTCATGGAGCTGGATAGTGTAGGGGTAGAGATAAATCCTCTGTCTGTTCTAATGGCCAATGTTAAATGCAACTCTTTACTAATTGATACAAACTTTTTAAAGAAGGAAATTGAGAGCTATTTTAAGAAGGTAAGAGAAACTTTGATTGTTTATAATAATAGAAAGAAAGGACAGTTAAGTTTTATGCACGACTTAAATATAGATTTCAAAAAGATAGAAGAAAAAGCTAAAAGGTTATCAATAGAACTTAAAAACAATCATCTTAGAAATAAAGATGAAATTATACCACAGGTTCTGATTTGTAAGAAGTTATTGTCAACTGTTAATGATGCACAAGTTCGTGAGTTTTTACTTTTAGCATTAAGTGGTACCATAAGTGATGTTGCAAGGCGAACAAAGGAGGAATTTCAGGAGGTTTTTAGAAAAAGAGTTAATGACCTTTATTTAAGGTTATATCTTTTCAAGAAATTGAATGAGATCCTTGATATAAAAGTTGGAAAATCAATAACTTATGAAGGAGATACTAGAAGTATGTCAAATATCAAAGACGAATCTATTGATGGTATTGTGAACTCCCCACCTTATGCTGTCGCATTAGATTACATCAAAAATGATTACCCCCAATTGATTTTGTTAGAGCTAACACAATCCATTAAAGAATTAGACAAAAAAATGATGGGTAATCCAAGGGTTAATTATGATAGAAAAACACTCCTTGCAGAGGTTGGAAAAACATCAAATCCCTTACCAGAGACTGCAAGTAAAATCGTAAAATATTTGATAAGAAATGGCAGACAACAGGCAGGATTACGGAGTTATAAGTTTTTTATGGACATGCATAAAGCACTAAAAGAAATGTATAGAGTAATGAAAGGAGGAAGTAAATGCGCTATCGTAATCGGGAACAACCACTTTAAAGTTGGTAATGATTACATGGAAGTGCCAAATGATAAAGTGATTCTTGACCTTGCAATAAAAGTAGGATTTACGGTAGACAAATTCATTAGTAGAGAATTACATAAAAGCAGTAAAGGTAATATAAGAGAGGAAAGTGTGGTAATCCTGAAAAAGGAGGAATAAAAATGGCTAAAAACAAAACAGTTATTGATGGGCCGGAAATAAGAATTATAGAACCTATAGGAAGATTCGAGATAGTCAAAAAAGTTGTAACTCATTTTATTGAGTTTGAAAAAGATAAAAAAGGAAAAGGCATAGAGTTTAGGTATCCCGTTGAAGATTTATCAATAGGAAAAAAGCTTCACATTCATCGTCCAGGAGTTAAGTGGAATTTTGATTTTAAGGTAGAAATTCCTCCTAACTGTGGGTTAGAAGAAGGTAGACATGATCAAATCGCTTTACTTTTACGAAATATAAGAAATTCTAATGAGGCAGTGTTTAACCAGCTGTGGAATATTATCTACAACCTGTATCACTGCAAAAATAATAATGTAGATGCTATGATAAACAAAACATCTATTCCTTCAATAAATAACATAGCACCAGATGTGCTTTTAAAAGTAATAAAATGGCTGTTTATCATGGAAGATATTATTTATTGGCATTACGAAGGAAGAGCTTTTCTGTATAATTTCTTCAAATACGTGATTTTTGAAGAAAACAATACTACTCTTAGAGATACCTTAGATAAAATAAGGCAACGAAAAATTAAACCAGAGAAAATCAAAAAACTACTTGAAAATATGGGAATTGGATGGGAGATACCATGAAAAGATATACCGCCACTTCCGATAACAGCGGACATACGGCTACGCTTCGCTCTGCCCAAATTGGCTCACTCCGTTCGCCAACTTCATATGTCCGCAAAACCTTAGCAGAAATTCCGCCCTCCGCCCTCAAAAAAGGAGAACTCCATAAAAATAGAACAAGGGGGTTACGATGATAAAGCAAAAACTTGGAAAAATTAAACAAGTTAATCTGAAAGATGTGTTTGAGAAAGAGGATAAGGATTTTACTCCTTGGCTAAACGAAAATCTGTATATTTTGGGAGAAAAATTAAACCTTGATATAATTGATAGCAATATAGAAGGAAACGTTGGAAATTTTAGTTGCGATATAATCGCGAGAGATTCTGATTCAAACAAAATAATCATAATAGAAAATCAGTTCGGGACTACAGACCATGATCATTTGGGTAAAATACTTACTTACGCTGCTGGCAAACAGGCAGGCATAATAATTTGGATTGCAGAAAATTTCAGAGAAGAACATAAAAAAGCATTAGAATGGTTAAATGAGAATGTTGATCCTGAAGCAGGGCCGTCATTTTTTGGAGTGGAAATAAAGTTAATTAAAATAGAGGATTCTCAACCAGCCCCTGATTTTAGAATAGTTGTTAAACCAAATGACTGGGAAAGAATGATTAAAATGTCAAGTCAAACAATGAGTGAAACCGCCAAAAGATATTTAGAGTTTTATTCTAAATTAGTAGATGAGTATAAAAAGATTAATCCAAGGTGGAGAAAAGTTAAACCTCAACCACAGAGTTGGTTAAGTTTTGGTGCTGGTAAAAGTGGATTATCATTTGTATGGGCATTTAAAAGTAATAACAGGTTTGCGGTTGAGCTATATATTGATACAGGAGACAAAAATGAAAATGAAAGAATTTTTGAGGAGTTAGAAAAACATAAGGATAAAATAGAGAATGAGATAGAGGGACTCATATGGGAAAGAATGGAGGGAAAAAGGGCTTGTAGGATTGCAATTTACAGAAACATCAAAGGTAGTATAAAATACCTTTCAGAAGAAGATTATCCAGAAATTATAGAATGGGCATCTAAAACAATGAAAAGGTTTAGTAATGTACTATCAAGATATATTAAAAAGTTATAATGCGGGCTTCGTGCGGAACTCTTCGCCTGCTTTCGCAGGCTCGCCCTTAGGCTCTGCTAACAACCTGATATTTGGTTCGGACTTTCAGCTTTTGCCCTAAGCAAAATTTTTGGGGTTTAGGGCCTATTAAATTTATAAATAAATTAAAGGGAGGTCGGAAGGATGTGCGAATTGTTGGGTATGTCCTTTAATTTGCCCGTGAGACCCAATGTATCCTTCAGGGGATTTCGCCATAGGGGGAGGGCTAATCCCCACGGATGGGGAATAGCCTTTTATCCAGACGAATCCGCCCAGGTCATAAAGGAACCCCTTGAGGCAACGGAGAGCGGACTTTCTGGATTTTTGCAGGGTTATGAGGGGATAAAATCCAGGATTTTCATCGCCCATGTCAGGTATTCCAGCGTTGGTTCAAGGACTCACAAAAACACCCATCCCTTTTCCAGGGAACTTTACGGGAAGGAATATGTTTTCGCCCACAACGGGACCCTTGGACATTATGAAAGCCTGAAACTTGTAAGGTTCAGGCCCATCGGGGATACCGACTCAGAGCACGCCTTCTGCCATCTTCTTGCACGCATTGAGGAGAGGGGAATAAACGATTGGAAAGGGCAGGATTTTGACTGGCTTGCGGAAAAACTTAGGGAGATTAACCGATGGGGGAGATTCAATTGTATTTTTTCCGACGGGGAATTCCTTTTTTGCTACCACGACAGGGACGGTTATAACGGCCTCAGTTTTCTCCACCGCAGGCCCCCCTATGGGAAGATTAAACTTAAGGATGAGGACTGGGAGATAAACCTTGCGGAGGAAAAGAGGAAGGAGCAGACCGGTTATATCGTTGCCACAAAACCCCTTACCGACGAAAACTGGGAGTCCTTTAAGCCAGGAGAACTTATAGTATTTAAAGACGGGAGTATGGTCTATTCCAATCTTCGGCAGGTTTAAGATTTTCTGAGATTTGCGGTTAAAATTTATTTTGCCATGAGGAATTTTTACGAGAGGATTTCCGATGTAAGAATTCTCCTATTCTCAGGGGGCGTGGCCCTCGTCTGTATGCTCCTTCTTTACTCCTCTATGGGGAGGGTGCTTCCGGAGGGCGTCCCCGGGGTCTTTTCCCTTCAGACCGCCTTTTCCAGGGAAAGGCTCTTGAGGATAATTTCCCTCTGGGGGGAAGATGCCCTTCGTGAGTATCTCCGCCTCACTTATCTGGACTTCCTTTATGCCCTGGCTTACTCCCTCTTCCTTTTGGGGCTGATAGTTCGCCTGGGCAGGGTTTCCGCATCCCGCTGGAAATACGCTGCTGGCATGCCCCTTCTGGCAGGTTTCCTTGACTGGGTTGAAAACATCCTCCACCTTATTTTCCTTCCCACCTTCAGGGACCTTTCTGCCGGGGTGGTTTTTCTCTTCTCCCTCATCTCGGCCCTCAAATGGGGACTTGCCCTTTTTTCTCTGGCGGTTGTCCTTCTCCTTTTCATTAAATACGCCCTGGGTCGGGGTTAAAAAACCCTGGTTATTTCCCTCAGGGTTCCCGGTGGATAGGGTAGGGGCAGGGTGGGCCTGAGGCTTACGACCCTTTCCGTTTTAACGATGTATTCCGCGGGCTTTAACTCCCTCAGGGTTATTATCCACCCCTCCCTGTAGCAGGGACCGTTCACCTTTATTCCCAGGGTGTGGCGGCCCTTCTTCAGGGGAATTTTGAACCAGGTCCACGCACCTTCCTGGCTTTCCACCCTGGGAGGGGTCCTTTCGCCGTCAAGGTAAAATTCCGCCCCGGTTTTGCCGGCTTTTTTACCTTTTAGCAAAAGGGCAAATGTGGCCTTCTTAACCTTCTCAGGTATATCTATCTTCATTATCAATTTGTCCCCATCCGCCCTGAGCCTTACCCGTATTTTTAATTTTTCCTGGGAAATCCTTTCTATTTTCTTTACCCTTCTTCCCTCCCTGAGTATCTCCCGGATGAATCCCCGATTCAGGAGTCCGGGTTTTTCCCAGGTCCTGTAAATTCTCAGGGATAGGGTGTGGGGTCCCCTTTTTTCCATGGAGACCTCAGCGCCCTTTATCACGGGGAAGCTGGCCTCCCTGAGGGGATAAATTTCGTAGACGGAGGTTTCGTATCCCTGAAGGTTGAATTCAAGGGTATCCCCGTAGGAGTAGGGCCCTGAAAAAGACCTGAAGGGGTATTCCCTCTCCAGCACGAGTTCCTTGGCCTCCTCAGAAAGGCCCAGGTCCTGCTTCAGCCTTATCTTTATTCTCTGCGGCTCCATGGATGGATTTCTAAGGGATATAATCCCCCTCTGACCCTTAAAGTGGACGAAGCCGTAGGCCTTTCCCTCTCCGGGGTTCCCCCCGATCATCCTGGTGTAGGAAACCAACAGGGGAAATCTGTCCTTGGCCCACAGGTATGACTTCGCTATGGCCTCCCATTCCCTGTTGCTCAGAAGGTCAGGGGAAATGTAAAGCTCAAACATGGATATTCCCCTGGCGAAGTATAAAACAGCGTTGTTGGTAAATTTGTCTATGGGTTCGGATTCCCCGCCCAGTTTCTGAAGATGCCCCTTTATTATGCCGTGGGTCATCAGGTTTGAAATGGGAAACCATAGGTCCTTTTTCACGAGGTTGTCGTAAAGGACATAGTCCCTGTAGGTCATTGCCCGGTCCCTTCGGCTTATGGAGGGGACATTGGCGTATCCGTAATCCGACCCCTGCATCCATATGGTGTTGGCGTAGAGCAGCCACCAGGGGCTGAGCCATGTGCCTGAAGTTATGTTGAGGAATATCTCCGGGTTTTCCCTTCTTACGGTTCGGACGAGCTGGATGAGTTTTTTCAAAATGGCCCTTCTTGAGTATATGCCCAAGGGATGGCCGTGTCCCTCTTCGCTACAGGAAAACTGAAATCCGTCCCACTTGAAATAGCCCACCCTGTAATTCTTCACCATTTCCATTACCCTTTTTCGGAAAAGGGCATAATACTTCCTCCCCCCGAAGCACATCTGATCTGCTACGGTTTCGTATCCGTGGGCAGCCATCCAGGAGACCCTCCAGTCCCTGTGGGAGTATCCTCCTATGGGGCCGAACCACAGTCCTAAGGAGGTGCCGTATCCGGAAAGGAGGTTTACCAGGGGAGAAAATCCCCGTGGGAATTGGGCTTTTGAAAGGGCCCAGTCGCTCCTGTAATTGTCCCATCCGTCGTCAAGGACGAAGGCGTCAAGCTTTATCCCGTATTCTCCCAGTTTTTCACCGAGAAGTTTTGCGGTTCTGAGGGCGTTTTCCTGATTCATCACCCTGCGGGGGTCCTTTACCATTTCCGGAGCCCTGAGGTCGTACCAGGAATTGTACAGAAGATAGGGCCTTAAGGGAGCTGTCCTTATACTGTCCAAGTACTGGAAGAACCAGTATCTAACCCTGGGGTCCGGAGTTATGGCGAAGACCGCCGGGTCGCTCCAGATTCCCTTAGCCCCTATCTTCTCGCCTATGTACTGGAAGACCCGGGCCTCTTTGCCCCTGATCACCGAGGTTCCTCCCGGGTATTCAAGCCCCCAGAAGGCCCCGCTCTTGCCGCTCCTTATGGCTGCAGGCTGACCGTAGCCACCTTCTTTGAGGGTTTTGAATCGGGATAAAATCATGGTTTTGTAGACGAAAATCCTCCTCAGGAAGTGAAGGCCGTATTCCGGGTCGTAGACCCTTATTCTTCTTCTTACGAAGAAATCCCGGGGTCCCAGGGCATATAGAAGCTCCACCCTGATGGGAAGTCCGGGTTTTCCTATAAATAGAAGTTTTAAATATAGAGTCCCATCGGTCCTCCTTCCCCTTTCCACCTTGTTCAACCTGAAGTCCTTTTTAGTAAATACCACGGGGTTTTCCGAATTATTAACCTTTCCCGGGGCTCTCCACCCGGTCCAGACCACATCTACGGCAAAGTCCCCGTCCACGGTTATGTAGGCTTTTCTGGCTGGCAGGCTGAGGGTTTCAAATTCCAGCTTACCGCCCTTCACATAAACTGTAAATTTAACCCGTGGGTTTTCCAGGTGGAGGTTTTCAGAGGTAAGCGCAAGGGATAAAAGAACAAAAATCACCATTTTTCTCATAATCTCCTCCTCACTCTGGAGGAAAATTATAGGGTAAAATTCCGCTTCGGAGCAACGGTTCGTTGACCTCGGTTGCTATCAATGTTACCATGTTTATTATGAGTAACATCAAAAGGTTCTTGACCGTGTTCCTCCTGGGGCTGGTGATAAAGGCCGGGGTTTATGTAGACCTTCTGGGAAGGAGGGTGGAGGTTGCGGCCCGGCCCCGCAGAATAATATGCGTGGGACCCGGAGCCCTGAGGCTCATGGTTTACCTCAGGGCCCAGGACAGGGTGGTGGGGGTGGAGGAGATAGAAAGGAGGTTTTTCCGGGGAAGGCCGTACATCCTGGCCCACCCGGAGTTGAAATCCCTTCCCGTCTTCGCTAAGGGAGGCCCTCCGGGGGAAAACCCTCTCAACTACGAGAAGATAATACTCCTGAAACCGGACCTTATCTTCGCCACATATCTGGACAGGGGGGAGGCGGAAAGAATTTCCTCAAAGGTCCGGGCTCCGGTGGTGGTGCTGAGTTATGGGGAACTGGCCACCTTTGAGGAGGGGGTTCTTTTCCGCTCCCTGCGGCTTGCAGGAAAAATATTGGGTAGGGAAGCCAGGGCAGAGCGACTGATACGATACATAAGAGCCACCATTGAAGACCTCAAGGATAGGACCTCTGGGATAAAAAGGAGGCCCAGGGTTTACATAGGCGGGCTGGGCCACAGGGGTTCCCATGGGATAGATAGCAGCATGGGGGAGTTTCCCGTTTTTCGCTTGGTTGGTGCGGAGAATCTTGCCGATACCCTGAGGATAAGAGGTTGGATTTCCGTGGACAGGGAGAAGATTCTCCAGTGGGATCCGGATTACATATTCGTTGACGAAGGGGGGCTGGAGATAGTCCTTGAGGATGTCAGGAGAAATCCTTCCTTTTACAGGGCCTTGACCGCTGTCAGGGAGGGGAGGGTGTACGGACTCCTTCCCTTCAACTATTACACCACCAACATAGAGGTGGCTCTGGCCAGCGGGTATTTCGTGGGAAAGGTTCTTTATCCCGAAAAATTCAGGGACATAGAGATTGAAAAAAAGGCCGATGAGATCTTCAACTTCTTCGTGGGGAAACCGGTTTACCAGGCGATGAAGAGGGATTACGGGGGCTACAGGAGATTAAATCTTCTGAAATGAGGGAATACCTGCAAAATGTAAAGGTTCAAAGGTGGAGGAACTTCCTTCTTTTTCTCTTCATGATGCTGGTCTTCCTCTTAGCCATGGGCACAGGAAGCGCAGGGCTTCCCCTGAAGGAGGGTTTTCTTTTCCTGGTAGGAAAACTTGACAATGCCTCCCATCGCCTTATATGGGAGTTGAGGCTTTTAAGGGCAATTACTGCCGTAATTGTGGGGGCAGCCCTGGCTGCGGCCGGTGCAGTTATGCAGTGCGTTCTTGAAAACCCCTTAGCTTCTCCTTTCACCATGGGGATTTCCCAGGGAGCAGCCTTCGGGGCGGCCTTTTCCATAGTGGTTTTAAAGGCGGGACAGGTTCACAACGGATTTTCCGATGCGGTGGCCATCTCCGACCCCTACAGGACCACTGTCTTTGCCTTCGGCGGGGCCTTGCTGGGGGTCTTTGTGGTGCTCATCCTGGCTAAAATCAGGGGTCTTTCACCCCAGGCGATTATTCTCGCGGGCATTGCCATGAGTTTTCTCTTTATGGCCGGATTGACCCTTCTTCAGTTTCTGGCCTCGGACCAGGAACTGGCAGCCATAGTTTTCTGGACCTTTGGTGACCTTGGAAGAGCCACCTGGAGGGAGGTGGGGATAATGGCCTGGGTGGTATTTCCCGTGCTTTCCTACTTTTACCTTCAGAGGTGGAACTACAACGCCCTTCTGAGCGGGGAGGAAGCTTCAAAGGCCCTTGGCGTAAATACAGAACTGGTAAGGCTTTTGGGGGTGTTTCTCTCCTCCCTGGTGGCTGCCGTAAGCGTTGCCTTCGTGGGTATTATCGGCTTCGTGGGACTTCTCGGACCCCACATGATGAGGGGAGTGGTTGGTTCCGACCACGGTTTCCTTCTTCCGGCCTCGGTGTTCTGGGGAGCCTCCATACTCCTGCTGTCCGATTCCTTGGCCAGACTTCTTCTCTCCCCTGTGGTTTTGCCCGTGGGAATTATAACCTCCTTTCTGGGGGCACCGCTTTTTGTCTACATACTGACGAGGAAGAACAGATGAGGCTCAAAATAGAGGGGATTGAGTTTTCCTACAATTCCGTCCCTGTGCTGCGGGGGGTTAGCTTTGAGGTGGAGCCGGGGCAGGTGGTATCCATCCTGGGAACCAACGGGGCTGGAAAGACCACCCTTCTCAGAACCATAAACAGGGTTCTCAGGCCCTGCCGGGGAAAGGTTTATCTCGGCCAGCAGGACCTGGAAAGAATGAGCAGGAGGGAAGTTGCCCGACGGATGGGATATGTCCCCCAATTTTCCCCCAGGGCTCCTGTAAGGGTCTTTGAAGCGGTGCTCCTGGGAAGGAGGCCCTACATGGGCTGGGCACCTTCCCACATGGACATACAAATAGCGGAGGAGGTCCTGGACCTCCTGGACCTTGCTCACCTTGCCATGAGAAGGATAGACGAACTCAGCGGCGGGGAGTTTCAGAAGGTGATACTGGCCAGAGCCTTGGCCCAGCAGCCGAGGGTCCTTCTTATGGATGAACCCACCTCCAACCTGGACCTGAAAAATCAACTGGAGGTCATGGAGATCATAAGGAAGGCTACCCTCTCAAGGGAACTAAACACCCTGGTGGTGATGCACGATGTAAACCTCGCCCTGAGGTTCAGCCACAGGTTCGTATTGCTGAAGAACGGCTTAATAGCCGGGGCAGGGGGTGAGGAAATCCTCACCCCGCAGACCATAAGGGAAATCTACGGGGTGGAGGCCAGAGTGGAGAAAATAGACGGGGTGAAGGTGGTAATACCCCTGAGACCCGAACCTTAGTCCTCCGGCATGAACTTTCCCATTTGAAATATCGTCCAACTCTGACAAACATAAAGGTTTTTTAGCAACCTCAATGGGTGAAGAAGTCATACATGGGGTCCCAGGGGGGAACCACTTCCGGTTTTTGCTGTAGGATCTTGCGGATTTTCTCTGGCAGGATTTTCCTTGGTATTACAACTTCATAAAGATAATAGTCAAACCACCTATCGTACATTACATACATGCCCTTTCTACCGGCCTTCGTTCCCCAGCTGTTTTCCACCAGCCACTTCACCGGCTTTCCCCCGCTGTCAAGGTCCACTCCAACGAAGACCATGGCATGGGTGGGGATTGAGTGGCGATAAAGTATTCTCTGTTTTTTGGTCATGGTGAAGTCTATTCCGAGAAGAGATTTGTAGTCGTAAACATTGGGCGCCATTATCCCTTCCTTGTTAAGGAGTTCCTTTCCCACATCGCATCCAAACCAGACGGGTTCCTGCATCTCCTTGAGGGTTTTCAGGGTCAGTTCCTTCACTTCTTCTATGGGTAGATTTACGAAGGTAAGGTCCCTTCTGTCAGCCATGTCCCGGTCAAGGGAGATGGAGTAAAGTTTATAGTATTGTTTCGCCGGACAGTTGTAGATTACCACATAGTCGTTAAGGTCAACATTTACGAACTTCCTGAAGAAGCTCTGGGGGGTGTATTTTTCCCAGGGATGAAGTTTTCCATCTTTGTCTTTGTATCTCCATTTGAACTCCCTGGGCGGCTTTCCAAAGGCGTAAACCAGGAGCCTGTAGACATCTTTGAGCATCTCCACCTTCATTTTTCTCAGTTCTTCCTCGCTCTTTTGGGAGTCCCTTATTATGGCAGCGTCCTTTCTAAGGAGCGTGGCCAGCAGTTGATTTATTCTCCTGGTATTGGAAGTATTGTAGGTCTCCGGCATTATCTCCTTGGGAACAACCCCGTATTTGTTCACCAGTTCCACCACCATGTTCCATTGCCCACCGTCGGGGATAGGGTTTTTCAAAAGGAAGTCAACGGTCCTGTCCCTCAAGGGTCTGTTCCTCGTTTCTATAATTTTCTCCAAGAAAAGATTGGCCTTTTCCAGCTTGTCGTAGAAGAAGTTGTAGCTCTGGGAAAGTTCAAACTCGTCAAGGTTTAATCTCCGGGCAACCCTGTACCTGAGAATGTTGAGCCCGGCAAAGAGCCAGCACCTTCCGCTGCTTTTCTGATTGGTAATCCCCCGAATTTTCAATTTGATGGAGAAGTTCCAGTCAAATAATCTGTCCTTGACAGCTTTGTTGAGCACCAGTTTCTGCACATCGTTGGAGGATACGGCGTTTATAAGGGCCCTGGTTCTCGGTGAGTTTTCGTCAACGGATGATTCAAGGGTTTTGAGAACCTCAGGGGTAATTCCCTTAGGAAGCTTTTTACCGTAGGTTAAACCAAAGGTTAGAAGGAAAGCTAAAATAGCCACCCGATATTTTTTCATAACTCCCTCCTTTATGATTTTTTAATCGTATCCGAACCTCGGATTGACCACATTGCTGTATATAGAACCGAATTTGTATCTAAATCCCACGGAGAAGAAATATCTATAATTTGATTCCAGTTCCCTTCGCCTTAGAAGAATTTCTTCCAGAGAGGCCTCTCCTTTAGGGAGGTTAATCTGGTCGTGGAGGGCGGAGTAATTGCCGAAGAGGCTGAGGAAAAGCCCCTTAAATAACTGAACCTCAAGGTCTGAGTAAAATTTAAGTCGGCTTTTGCTGAGATCGTGAAGATATTGGGAACCCTCCAGGGAGAGGGAGGCTTCACCCCACATTTCCCGAAGTTCAAGGGTTATGGAAAGGGAATGCCGTAGTAAAGTTTCAGACATTTTTTCATATATAGTCTCCTCCAGGTATTTGTTGTGGATTAAGGAGATTTTATAAAGCAACCTCAGTTGTCTGCGTGTGGCCTGGGAGTAAGGGAAAAAGTTGTATTCCAGGGCAGGAGCAAGCATATATGAAGAGTCAAAATTCCTGTATGTGGAATGCTGATATTTAACCCATCCACCGGCAGACCAGTGCTCGTTTATGCTCTTAACATACAGGCTTTCCAGACCCCATTCCTTGCTGGAGCTTCTTATCTCCTCATCGTGAATCTTAAACCTGCTCTCGTTGAAGTCTCCAGAGACCTCAAACAAAAACTTTGACTCCGGAGTTACTCTATCTGCGGAAAAGTCGCTCCAGAGGGAGATTCCTTTGTATCTTTGTTCACCCCTCAGGAAGGAGTGCAACCCGATACTGAATACCCAGAAGTTCCATTTGTCCTTCACGGCAGTGGGTTTTACCTTTTCCCTGAAGTTTACGGAGAGATATTTTCCCAGAGGGGTTCTTGCTACATATGGAGCCAGCCCCAGTTTTAGAGTGTGAATCAGACCTTTCCTTATTTTTTCCCATGTATCGGTGCTGCTTGAGTAGTATTTTAGAGTGTTCTTAATATCGCTAAACTCACCTCTTCCCACCATGGTTATGGTGTATTCCCTCCCGCCGGAAGCCGTTCTCTGAGTGGTTATGAGCACTACAACATCGGCTTCCTTCCTATCCCATACATAGTTCACGAAGGTTATCTCTGTCTTTATGTATTCCATGTCGCAGCGGGAGCAGTCAATAAAAACCCTGGGAGCTTTCTCCTTCAAGGAATTCGTTCCATCTTTGCCGTTGACCGGAATTATCAAAAACCATATGAGAACAAAGGCGAACAGGAAGTATTTTCGCATAATCCCTCCTGGGATAAATTTATACGAATTTTTCCTCCCCGGGTTCTAATATGAAAGTTCTGGAGTTCTTCCTGTTTGCAGATTGGGAAGAAGAACCACGGCCTCATTTTCCCTTAAGCACTGGGTAGGCTACTGGCCGAAATAGGGAATCCTACTTTATTAGAACTCTGGATTTGTAAATTCTGGGGAAAGGGTAGGTCTGTAGAAAGTAGAAATTTCCTCTTTTATCAACCCATTTGAGGAAGGTGGAGGAGCCCAGGGGATAGGAGCCGAGAAACCTCCCGTCGGAGGAGTAAAAATCCAGAAAAGACCGGTAGGAGCCATCTTTCTGGATTTTTTGGAGAAAAACAACAAAGAACCTACCCCAGAGTGAAAAACAAGGCCCAACTTCATCCCCCGTAACGATGTTAACGCCTCCATTCATTGGCTTTATTGTTGTGGGTTTAAAGGGCATGGTCCTTTTGATAATAAAAAGTGGGCTTGCATCCTCCTTGAAAATTAAAACCTCGTACCTGTCGGGAAGGGCAAAGAATATCCTTCCCTCTGATAGCGTTATTTTATCCATGACCAGGCTGCCAGAAGGCAACTCAGGCCCATATCTATATTCATAGGGAAAGTCAGAGATTTTTTTCATCTTTCGGTTAAAAAAAACTGCCTTCAAGCCGTGTTGTCCTCTGAGTCCCAGGGTGAGGAGGAGGTTTCCGTTCTTAAGGAAAAACACCTTTTCAACCCAGAAATCAAGGGTCAGGGTATCCTGGTATTTCCCTTCGCTGGAGAACCGATGGATGAACCTGCCCGCATCCACCACCCATATGGTACCTCCGGGACCTGCAGAAACGCTTATGGGATATCTAAACTCCCCTGGTCCTTCACCTTCCTTGCCCGTCATCCAGAGGGGTTTACCCTCAGGGGAGAATTTAAGAAGCCTCTTTCTTTTCCTGTCAAGGATAAGAATTTCTCCCTCAGAATCTACCGCAAGTCCCAGCCAGGAACTGAAAATTTCAAAGTCCTTTCCTTCGGCCTTTCCCAGGGATAGAACCCGGGTAAATTTAACCTTTGAGGCCAATTGTTTACCCCAGATCCCTTCTCCGCGGTTTTCCACCACCTTAAAACCGTTTTCCCTGTAAATTTTTCCCTTCCAGGGATAGGGAAAAAGAAGTCCTGTCATCAAAAAGGCTGCGGCCAATATTCTCATTAAAACCTCCCGGCATATAATAACATCATGATTTTTCGAGCCTGATGGTGAATATAGAGTATAATAAATGAGCAGTAAATATGAAAGAGAAACTGACCATTTCTTTTCTTCTTTTGCTTCTCCTTTGTGGGGGGTGCAAAGAGGATTTCCACCGTGTAGAGAAAGCCAGAAGGGAAAAGGACGCCTATCTGAGAGCCCTTTTCCAGAAAAAGAACCTTCCTTATCCTCCGCTCAAAATAGCCATTCTAATTTTCAAGTTGGAGAGGGACCTGGAAGTCTGGGCTTTTTCTCCTGAGGAAGGGGTTTACAAATTTGTGAAAAAGTATCACATCTGTGCCACATCAGGGGTCCTTGGTCCCAAAAGGAGGGAAGGGGACCGCCAGATCCCGGAGGGGGTTTATTACATTGATAGGTTCAATCCAAGAAGCCACTTCTACCTTTCCTTAGGGATCAATTATCCCAACAAATCCGACCTTATAAGGGGAAATAAGAAAAAACCGGGGGGAGACATATTCATCCACGGCTCGTGCGTCACCATAGGTTGCATTCCCATAACCGACGACAAAATAAAGGAAGTATATTGGTTGGCCCTTCAGGCAAGGAGAAAAGGTCAGAGGAAAATACCGGTTTTCATTTTCCCGTGCAGATTGACAGGGGCTAATCTTTATTTTCTGGAAGCCCTTGCCCACTTTCCCCTTTATTGGCTAAGGTATAAAAAATATGTGGGGAGGGATGTTCATCCCCGCTCCCCGCAAGAACTCATATCCTTCTGGAAGGAACTCAAGCCCATATATGATTACATTGAAACCACGGGAAGAATGCCGGAGGTTTCCGTGGGTCCTCAGGGGGAGTATTTTATAAAAAAGTAGGAGGTCTTATCTGTATAAAATCCTTGCCGGGTCTATGTTGTAGAATCTTCTTAAAAGGTCGTATAGCTGGGGGTGATGGCGACGGAGAATGAGGGGGGTGGTAAAGAAAACCTCCGTGGCTACGGCAAAGGTTTCGGATGGATGCGTGGAGGCATAAGGTCTCAGGGCTGAGTCCCCTTCCCTGGCCCTTTTCCATTCCCTCTCTATAACCTCCTTCCACCGGGGAAGGAGACCTGGTTCAAGCCTGCTGGCGGGTATTCCCCCTGCTTCCCCATCCTCCCAGTCAAAGAAATGGGCCATTTCGTGGTAGACTACATTCTGACCCCCCTCAGGATTTTCCACATCGTAGATTAAACTTTCCCCGGCTATGAGCATGGGGCCGTTTCGGGGTGCCTGTCCTGCAAGATGGCCCCTGCCAGGCTCGTATTCCTCGCTGAACCTTTCTCCAGGATAAACCACGACCCCATCCCTTAGGGGAGGTTCCCAGTGGGGCCTTCCGTGGAGGACCACTGCCACACACGCGGCTATGGTCAGTTTCACCAGCTGGTCAACTTCCCCTCCCCTTATTCCCCTTACCGGAAAATCGCTGAGGAAGATCTTTACATCGTTTTCAAAACGCTCCCTGCCCTTTTCATCAAGATTCCTGTAAAAGCGAAATTTATTCATCAGGAACTCCCTCCATTTCCGGGGTAGGGGAGTTTTTACCGCCTTCCACCTCCTTAGCGGCCTTTTGAGGGAGAGGAAGAGATAGAGGAAAAGCACGCCCAGGGAAAGGGCGAGCGGAAATGGATTATTAACTATCAAAGTTAAAAGTAAACCTGAGGCGAAGATTAGAATGGAAAAAAGGGAAATGAAGGTTTCATCAACCCTATATATTACCTTCATATCAATATTTTAACCCTAAAAACTTAAAATGACTTATCTTATGCTAAAATTTTAGATGTGATTCGGGTAAGGAGAGCTACTCCGAAGGACGGTGAGGACTTCCTGAAGCTTATTTTGATGGCTTCTCCCTACTTCTCAGAGATTTTTTCCAATAAGGCTATTGGTCGTCTTTTTTCAAGGAAATCAAATCTTTTCAGCTACACTCACACCTTTTTCGTGGAATTGGACGGAAAGAAAGCGGGGATGCTTCTGGGATATGATTGGAAAACCAAAACCGAAGAAAACCTTAGAACAGGGGTACTTCTTTTCCGATATTTGGGAATAAACATGATTCTTAAAATCCGGGATTTTCTAAATTTAAACAGGAAAGTAGGGAAGATACCGGAGAAAGCCTATTATGTAAGCAATATAGCAGTCTATCCCCAATTCAGGGGCAAAGGTCTTGGGAAGATTTTAATGGAAACCGCCGAGGGTGAGGCCCAGCATTCCGGCTCCCAATCGGTAATTCTTGATGTTGAGACGAAAAACGAGGGGGCCGTGTCCTTTTACAAGAAATTGGGTTTTCGGGTAATGGAGGAATTTACAGTCCCCATCTCGGGGAAGGATTTGTCATTTTTCCGCATGGAGAAAAGATTGAAATGAAATCCCATGCCATAGGTAAGGCCTTTTCTGTGAGAATGTTAACATGAAAAAAGACGAGTTTCTGGGGATTCTTGGGGGAATGGGACCGGAGGCCGGGGTGGAGTTCGCCAGGATACTCATTGAGAAAACCTCAGTTCAAAGGGACCAGGACCACCTTCCTTTTCTTCTTCTCAACTGGCCCCGGATTCCAGACAGGACCGCCTACCTCCTGGGGGAAGGTCCTGACCCTGTGCCTTTTATAAAGGAGGGGATAAGAATTCTCAAAGGGGCCGGGGCCACCCACATAGCAATACCCTGCAACACAGCCCATGCCTTCATGGAAAGGATAGGGGCACCGGAGGATGTTAAGCTCTACGACATGCTCCAGGTCGCCCTGGAGTGGACGGAAAAAAAACATCCCTCCGTGGAAAGGGTGGGGGTACTGGCCACGAAGGGAACCCTGATTTCAGGGATTTACCGGAGGTATTTTGGAAAATATTCCCTGATCTTACCGTCGGAGGAGGAACAGGAGGTGGTTCACCGGGTCATATATTCTCTGGCCAAGGTGGGGAAAATGGCTGAGGCCTCCTTGGAATTTCTGAAGGTGGCGGACTCCCTCAGGAAAAGGGGAGCCCAGGCCGTGATTCTGGGATGCACGGAGATTGAGACGGCTCTAAGGAAGGTCCGCTTCGCCCTCCCCTTCGTAAAGCCCATGGAGGCTTTGGCGGAGAGGATAGTCTGTGATTTTAAAGTGAGGTGTAAATGAGAAAAACTTTGCTCTTCGTCTTGGCATTGACTTTAATTTTAGCCTCCTGTAAGGGAGGCGGTTCCGGCAAGGAGGGGAAGGCCCGCATAAGCAACCCGGAAGCCCCCATCAAGGGGAAAATTACCCTTCAACTTGAGGAGAAGTTCCACTGGAGCCCTCAGGATGCCGGGGAGGAATTTTACATAATAGATTTTGCCAGGGGACCGGATGGAAGCGTATTTCTCCTTTCCAGGGGGAATTATAAAATTTACAAAATTGACAGAGAGGGTAGGGTGGTTAAGGTGTTCTCAAAGAAGGGGGAGGGGCCCGGGGAGTTTAAATTTTTACCAAAACTGAAGGTGCACGGGAATTCCCTATGGGTGGCTTCGTCCAGTAAAGTTGCTGAATTTGACCTGGACGGGAATCTCGTGAGGGAATTCCGCTTAAAGGGTTCATACAGAGACATAATCCCGCTGGGAGACGGAAGGTTCTTGGCCTCCAGGCTGAGCTTTGAAGAGAAAACCGGCGAGAGGGTCAGCCTGCTAGTAATTGACGCCCAGGATAGAATCCTCGCCAGGCTCTGGGATACTGATAAAACCGGATTCATTCACCTTAAAGTGGGAGGGAAACCCTTCTTCTTTGTCTCCGTCCCTCCCATCCTTCCCGTTCTTCTGTGGGATTACAGCCCTGAGACCGGGCTCGTGTACATAAGCGAAGCGGAGCAATACGAGGTCTGGGTTAAGGACCTCCAGGGAAAAGTTCGTTTTTTGGTCTCACGGCAATATAAGAGGATTCCCTTCAGCGAGGAAGAAAAGGAAAAGTTCGTGCGAATATATAAGAGAATGCCCTCCGGGGCCAGGAAGGCGGTGAAAAAGAGGCTTCCCGATTACCTGTGCTCCATATTTAAGTTAAAGGCTCTTGCCCACGGATACCTTCTGGTCATGAGCGTAAAGGAAATGGACAAGTTAAACTTTGATTTGTTCGACCCCTGGGGAAAGTTCCTTTACCAGCTGGAGCCTCCCGGGGCTCTTTACGATTTGTTCAAGGTTTACGGAGACGGGACCGTGGCGAGCCTGGAAAGGGACAGGCAGCTTTACCGGGAATACAGGGTAAAGAACCTGCCGGAGGTTTTCGGCAACTAACAATGCGTAAACTGTATTAAGAAAGCCCTTTTCCTTACGCTGTCCCTCCTCGTCTGGGATTCCCTTCGCTTTTCAGAGGGCCAGCAAAGCCACCCCTACAGCCCCAAAAACGAGGAGCAAGAGCTTTCTCCTGCACAGTTTTTCGGAAAAGACCAAATATCCAGCTATTGTGGAGAGGATTATCAAATTCACCGATATAAAGGGAAAGGAAATATACGCAGGGACGGTTTGAAGGGCCTTCAGGAGAAAATAACTGGAGAAAAAATTTGGGATCCCTATCGCAAGACCTCCGATTACGGAATTTCCCTCCAGCTTTCTTCCTGTTAAGAAAATATAAGCCCAGCTCCAGAAAAGTGCGGAGAAGAATAGAAAAACAAGAAACCTTCCTTCATCCACTTGGGGAAACTTCACCTTGAAGAACTTCAGGGATGTACTTATACTCCCGGAAAGCAAAAAAAGAATAATAAGGGACGAGGAGAGGCGGGAGATTTTACCCTCCCAGAGAAGAATTACCGCCCCCACCGCCGCAAGGCCCATCCAGTTAAGAAGGCTTGGGCGCTCTCCCCAGAATATTATTGAAATTAGCACTGGAATGGCCATGGATATTCTGCCGAAGGTCACCCCGGGGGCTATGCCGTCTTTCTTTATAACGAAACTGTAGGCAACAAAGGTAGAGAAGAACAAAAGCCCCACGAAAACCGCAAAAGGGAGGACGCCGGGCCTCAGGTCTGAAGGCCTGGAAAGTGCCACCCCAAGGCTCCCGGCCACCAGATAATTGGAAGCGATTATTACCACCCTATCGTACCCTTTATTTTCAAAGAACCTCAGGGCCACTGCAATAATCAGCGAAGATGTCAGGGAAAGCACAAGGTAAACATATCCCATGAGCAAAAAATTATAGCAGAATGGCCCCTAAGTTCCTTAAAGAAGACTTCCCGGCAGGCCTATGAAGCCCACAATCCCTAATTTTCTCTGGGACTTTCCTTTGCCACCAGGAAAATTGAAGAAAGTATTAGAACTGTTCCGAGGCCTACGGAAAGGGTTATTCTTTCCCCTAAGAGAATCACCGAGGGTATCATGGAGAAAAGAAGTTGCAGGGTAATAATTATCTCCGAGGTTGTGGCGTCCACCACCTTCATTGCTTCAAGGAAAAGGTAAAAGGCCAGGAGGGTAGGCAACGCTGCCAGTATAAGGGCTATTAATACAGCATAAAGGCTCCAGTTCAATTCCCCGAAGGCCAGGGAGGGCAAAGAGAAGACCCCTGTCCAGAACAATATCGCCCAGGTTGTCCCTTCCGTCCCTCCTTCCCTCTGTATTTTCCTTGAGATTACGGTAAATATTGCCCATAAGAAAGTGGCAAGAAAAATAAGCAGGTTTCCTTTAATGGAGGAAAATTTCAAATGGGAAATGTTCAACCTCGTGGTTATTACGAAGGCCCCGGAGAGGGTGAGAAAAGAGGCCAGGGCTTTCCTAAAATCAAGGTCTTCTCCAATGAAAAAGGAAAGCAGGGCAACCAGGGGGAGGATTCCCAGGGTTATCAGGGTGGCCTCGGTGGCAGTGGTGTATTTTTGGCCGACAAACTGAATCAGGAAGGCGGAGGAATTAAAAAGACCCAGAAGAGCCAGTTCTTTACTAAAGAAACTCCTCCTCAAAAGGGGGAGAACCGCCAATCCGGTGAAAAGGAATCTTAGAAAGAATAACTCCACAGGTGAGACCTTTTCCATGGCGACCTTTATCAGAGGAAAGGATGTTCCCCAGAGAAACGCTGAAATCACAAGGAAAAAAACGGCTTTTCCTCTACTCATGCCTTATTCCTGCCATCCAGTTTCCCATTTATTGATGTTTTAGGCTTTCTATTTTACCAAACTTTTCAGAGAAGCCTGCGCCCGGAATGCTTTAAGGTCTCCTTCCGGCCAGTGGAAATCGTGGGCGGTGCTGTGGCTTTCTGATCCTTTCGGAGAATTTGTTAAACTTTACCCATGAGAAAAGTTCCGTTTATTCTTCTGCTTATAGGCCTTGCCCTGGGCAGGGTTCGGGATTATGGAATAAAAATAGGAATTTATCCTCCGGGAAGGTTCAACGCCATAACCGATGTTAAGGGCGTACTGGTAGGCCATAAGACCATCGTGGAAGGGAGAAAAATAAGGACGGGGGTAACCGCCGTTCTTCCACACCCTGGCAACATTTATGCGGAAAAGGTTCCGGCGGCGGTTTATGTGGCCAACGGATACGGTAAACTTACGGGTATAAGTCAGGTAAAGGAACTGGGGGAGATTGAAACCCCCATAATCCTTACCAACACCCTTTCGGTCTGGGATGCTGCCCGGGCTCTGGTGGTTTATACGATGAAACTTAACCCCTCCGCCCGTTCCATAAACCCCGTGGTAGGGGAGACCAACGATGGTTATCTCAACGACATTAGGGCCTTGAGGGTAGGGGAAAAGGATGTGCTGGAGGCCATAGAAAACGCCCGCGGAGGAGAGGTAGAAGAGGGAGCGGTGGGGGCAGGAACCGGAACCGTTGCCCTGGGCTTCAAAGGAGGAATCGGGACATCCTCCAGGGTCCTTCCGAAGGAGCAGGGCGGCTACACCGTGGGGGTTCTCGTTCAGAGCAACTTCGGAGGACTCATTACGGTGGCAGGTTTTCCCCTCTGGAAGTACCTGGGGAAAAACCCCTTAGCCTCCCGAAGGGGCTCCTGCATGATAGTGGTGGCCACCGACGCTCCCCTCAGCCCCCGCAATTTATATCGCCTTGCCAAAAGGGCTGTCTTTGGCTTGGCCAGGACCGGGGGTTTCTCCTCCAACGGAAGCGGGGACTATGTCATTGCCTTTTCCACGGCCTACAGGTTCGTCAGAGGAAAAAGGGTGGGGAACACGAAGCTGGTTTCCAACGAGGGGATGACCCCCCTATTTCAGGCCGTGGCGGAAGCCACAGAGGAAGCCATATTAAATTCCCTTTTTGAGGCGAAAACCATTAGCGGATACAGGGGGGTGGTGGAGGCTCTTCCTGTAAAAAAGGCCGTAGGGCTAATGAAAAAATACGCCCCTTATCTCTTTCAGAATTAAATGCCCTTGACTTTCGCAGTTCCGTCAGTTAAAATTTTATTGAATAATTAAATGATAAGGAGGTTTGCATGCCTAAGAAGGTTTACGCAAGCATTGAAGTGGAAGTGGACGAAGAAGGGTATATGGTGGACATGAAACAATGGACCCCTGAGATAGCCGAGGCCATTGCCGGGGAACTGGGGATAAGCCTCACCGACCGCCACTGGGAGGTCATCAATTTCCTCAGGGAGAAGGCGGAGAAGGGCGAGAGCCTTACCCTGAGAAAGCTGGGGAAAACCGGCCCTGTCCCCATCAAGGAACTTTACCAGCTCTTTCCCAACGGTCCTCTGAAGAAGGCGGCCAAAATCGCCGGCCTTCCAAAACCCAGGGGATGCGTATAAGGAGGCGGGAAATGGAGGAGAAGAAAAGGAAAGTATGTATCATCTGCTCCAAGGCCAATCTTGAGGATGTTTACGCCGCCCTCATCCTGGCCAACGGGGCGAGAATGGAGGGGATTGAGGCTGAAATATTCTTCACCTTTTTCGGCCTGGACGCCATAACCAAAAAGAGGATGGACAAACTCCACACGCCGGTGGTGGGAAATCCCGGCCTTCGCATGCCCGGGGGCCTTCCCTTCCCCACCCTGCTGGGAATAATCCCCGGCGTGGAGGCCCTGGTCTCCTCCATGATGAAGAAGGAAATGGAGAAGCTGGACATTCCACCGGTGAGCGAGTTCCTGGACATGATAAAGGCAGCAGGGGGCAAAATCTACGCCTGCAAACTGGCCATGGAAATGTTCAAACTGAAGAAGGAGGACCTCTACGACGACATAGACGGCATCCTCACCGTGGGAGAGTTCTACCAGAGGGCAGAGGGCGCCCAGATTATCTTCGTTTAATCACCTTTTAAACAGTTTCGTCTTCACCTGCTTCGTAACATCCGGGGCGTATCCCTTCTCGTAAAGGATGGCCCTGAGTTTAATTATCATCCTGGCGGTGTCTATGTTGAGGGGACAGCGAACCCTGCATCTGTCGCAAATGGCGCATGTGTAAACCGCGGGGGCCGCTTCCTTGAAGCCCTTAGCGATGAAGGCGTCCCAGAGGGCCCCTATTCCCCCTGGATACCTCACGCCGAAGTGGCCTGCGGCTATCCAGAAAAGCGGACACTCGTACATGCAGGCTCCGCACTTCATACAGTAAAGGATCTCCTTGAAGTCCGGATTTTTGGAAAGCTCTATCCTTCCGTTGTCTAAGAGAACCAAGTGAAATTCCCTTGGTCCGTGGGCTCCGTAGGTGGTGACCTTCTCAATGTCCCCTGTCTTGGAGGGTCCGGAAATCATGTGAAGGTAGGAGGGCACCATGTAGTTGGCAAATCTCCATGTGGTCTTTACCATGTGGAAGGCATCGTCCAGGGTGGGAACGATCTTCTCCACCCCCACCAGGGCGATGAATTTCTCCGGAAGGGATGCGGCCAGCTTTATGTTCCCTTCGTTTTCAATTATGAAGAGGGTTCCCGTGTCGGCGGATATGGCGTTGGCCCCGGCTATTCCCACATGGGCAGAGGTAAACTTGTCCCTGAGGAATTCCCTTACCGCCGCCACCATCTCCTCAATGCTGTCGGGGGATAGCTCCTTTCCCGTTACCTCGGAAATGAGCTTTGCCGCCTCTTCCCTGGTAAGGTCCACCGAGGGGGCCAGCATGTGCATGGGCCTGGCTCCCCTTATCTGCACTAAAAATTCCCCTAAGTCCGTTTCCCATACCTCGTGCCCCCTGGCCTGAAGGTACTGGCGGAGTTCCGTCTCCTCGGTGGTGAGGCTTTTTCCCTTAACCACGATTTTTTTGGGTTCCCCTATAATCTCCGCAATTATCCTGTTGGCCTCCTCAGCGTCCTTTGCCAGATAAGCGTGGCCGTGGTTTCTGCGGACGGACTCCATGGTCCTTTCAATGAGTTCCTCCAGGTGGTCAATGGAGTATTCCTTTATCTTCCTGGCCTTTTCCTTATATTGGACGGATTCCGGGAAGGTCTCCAGGGCCCTCTTTAAATTGGCCCTGTAGGCGGCCCTTGCCCTTTGCATGGCCTCCCTCAGGGTCTCGTTTTCCGCCCCATCCCCTATGATTTCTGCCATGTATTCGTTGTAGATTTCCTCAATGCTTCTTTCCCTTTCCATGATTACCTCCATACCTGGTCAAGGATCTGAGTGAAATAAAGGGGCTTTATGTCTTCAATCTCTGCTATCTCCAGCCCCTGGCGTATCCCGTAATGGCCGTTGGCACAGGTGGAGCCGGCAAACTCCGGCTTCCTGGGAACGAGCACATCCAGGACATAGTTTTCCTTGGCGTACTCGCCCAGTTCCGGGAGGGTAAAGTTGAGCCAGGAGGCGGGACAGGAGTTAAAGACCGCCGGGTCCAGTCCCTCAATTTCAGCGGTAGGGTAGTCCTCCTCAATAACCTCTATTTCCGGAATGTGGGAGAGAACCTCCCTGGCCGCCTGGTACCTTCCCAACTTCCTTCCCAGGGTGCATCCGTGCTGCAGGAAATACCTGTGGGGAAAGGGTTTAAGGGAAGGTTTCCTCCTTTCCAGCTCTTCAGCGAAGAACTCGGTGAGGTGAATGTAGGGAACGGAAAGGCGAAGACCGTATCTTTCCGGGACCTCCCTGGCCCACTTGGCCACCCCGGCCGCATAGGCGGAAACCACCACATCGGGCTTTAAGGCCTCCACCTTATCCTTGAACTCCCGGAACAGCTCCTCCGCCACATCGGAAATACCGAGATTTATGGAGGCCTCCATACAAACCACCTCGTCCTGGATGAAGGCGAGGTCAACCCCCAGTTTTCCCATGAGGGAGACTATACTTTCAAGCACATCCTCCTGGCCGGTGTGCATCAGGTTAACCCTTCCAGCCAGAACAACCTTCATTTCAACCTCCAATTTAAAATTAGGGATTATTCTAACACGAAAAACCCCTACGGGAAACTATTTTACATTCACATCAATTTCCGTCATCTGACGGTAATAGTCAATCGCCCATTTTCCCTTGGAGGTAATCTTAATTCCAAAGGGAGGTTGTCCGGGCTTAGCCTCCAGTTCCACCAGGCCGTATTCTGCCAGCCTTTCCACTGCGTGGGGGTAAAGGCTCAGGATTTTTTCAAAATCTTTCCCCTTTAAAGGGGACTTCCCCCTCTCAAGCTTCTCCAGAAGCTCAAATTCTCCGTGCCTTGGGAAGTAGAAAAGAGGGGGTATTATCACAAGCTGGTTCAGCTCTTCGTGGATGTAGTAGATTTCGCTTTGGGTTAAAAACCCGGCGAAGGCGCAGACTATCACATGGGGCTTGTATCCTCCGGTGGGATTGAAAACTACCCTGTAGCCCTCCTGTTTTTTTCTTCTGGCCAGGATGAGGAATGTATCCAGAAGGTTGGATATGTCCCTCTCAAATTCTTTTACTATTAGGTCCTCGTGGGAGGAAAGGGGGAGTCCCTGAACCTCCTTGGGGGAGTAGACTTCCACCTGAAGTTCCTTGAGATAGGCCATAAGGACATTGAGGACTATGTTGTTGGAGGCGGTCTTCGTCCCGCTCAAGTATACGGAAATATCCTGAAGTTTTATTTTTCTCTCCCTGGAATAATGGAGGAGGGAATTGGTCTCTGCGCTGTGTCGGTGGGGGTCTTCCCGCAGGAAATCCAACAGGGAAAGGAAAAAGGAGCGGTCCCGGTATTTGGCTTCCCAGAAGCCTTCGTCCCCCATTTTAACATCCCTTATTTGCGGGTTTACCTTCTGAAAATTGCTAATAAGGCTGTTTCCTACGGTTAGAATGTGAAATTCTTTCATGCTTACCTCCTAAAAAATCCCCTATAAAGCAGGGCATGGTTTATGACTCACGGCGCCGATGTGAACGCCAAGGATTTGCGGGAAATATCGCAATCCCCTATGAGGCAGGGCATGGATTCGGACAAAAGAAGGTAACTCTGGGGGAAATTCTTCCCCCAGAGTTGAGTCGCAATCCCCTATGAGGCAGGGCATGGATTCGGACTGAAAGAAAAGGGAAGGAGGGGGGAGCTGCGCAAGCAACTCGTCGCAATCCCCTATGAGGCAGGGCATGGATTCGGACAAACCCTCCAGAAGGTTCTCCGGGTCCTTGAGGAGGCCAAGGGTCGCAATCCCCTATGAGGCAGGGCATGGATTCGGACATGAAAATAAAAAACAAAAGGGGTCTTGAAAGAGAACTCAGTCGCAATCCCCTATGAGGCAGGGCATGGATTCGGACTGTGGCTCTCGTTCTCAGTGGAAGCGCTTATTACGTCAAGTCGCAATCCCCTATGAGGCAGGGCATGGATTCGGACTAGCTAAAAAAATAGCTAAAAACGAAGAAAAGCTATGTCGCAATCCCCTATGAGGCAGGGCATGGATTCGGACATATTAACAACGGAGGAAACAGAATTGAGATCAGGTTTAGTCGCAATCCCCTATGAGGCAGGGCATGGATTCGGACCATACGGGACAAGGAAGGGCACTTGGTGGGGGCCGTAAGTCGCAATCCCCTATGAGGCAGGGCATGGATTCGGACCAGAATTAAGAAAAGTTAGAAAAACTCTAGTGGAACAAGTCGCAATCCCCTATGAGGCAGGGCATGGATTCGGACCCAATTTGGCTGTACGGTTTTTTGGGTCACATGTATGTCGCAATCCCCTATGAGGCAGGGCATGGATTCGGACCTATCCCGGGGCTGAGTGAAAGGAGGTGGCTCCAGGTCGCAATCCCCTATGAGGCAGGGCATGGATTCGGACACGAAGTTCCCAGGTCCTATTTCTGGCCCTTTTACCATCCGTCGCAATCCCCTATGAGGCAGGGCATGGATTCGGACTCTCCATTTGGCCGCAATGAAGGGCCACAAGGAAGTCGGTCGCAATCCCCTATGAGGCAGGGCATGGATTCGGACTTAGAGGAAAAGCCCCTCCCCAATGCCCTTCAATGGTTGGGTCGCAATCCCCTATGAGGCAGGGCATGGATTCGGACCAAACAAAAAAAGTAGGTGAATATATGAAGATTGTCGAAGAAGTCGCAATCCCCTATGAGGCAGGGCATGGATTCGGACGAAAGCGCAGGCGATTAGAGAGGAAATCCTACAGAGGTTTGTCGCAATCCCCTATGAGGCAGGGCATGGATTCGGACTCGAATTAGGGAGGCACAGGGTCAGATGGGATGGGTCGCAATCCCCTATGAGGCAGGGCATGGATTCGGACACATTACAATAGACAGAGGTGTGATTTATGTAAATTAGTCGCAATCCCCTATGAGGCAGGGCATGGATTCGGACCCTCCTTAGACAGCACCATAGCCGTCTTTACGGCTTTCCCGTCGCAATCCCCTATGAGGCAGGGCATGGATTCGGACCTATAGCCTTATGGAGGGCTTCGGCCTTCCAAAAAAATGTCGCAATCCCCTATGAGGCAGGGCATGGATTCGGACATGTGGACTCGAGATATCTCGACATACTCCTGCCCAACAGGTCGCAATCCCCTATGAGGCAGGGCATGGATTCGGACTTATAGCTCATCATGAACCATACAACGGCACCTTTGTTGAGGTCGCAATCCCCTATGAGGCAGGGCATGGATTCGGACCCAAAGCCTGAGCCTTTAGGGAGGCTTTGGCCTCCCTAGTCGCAATCCCCTATGAGGCAGGGCATGGATTCGGACACGCGGCTCATTATGAGCCGCCACTTGATTATTTTGATTGGTCGCAATCCCCTATGAGGCAGGGCATGGATTCGGACTTGAGGGAAGGGAAGCCCGCCTCCTGTTATCGGAAAAAGTCGCAATCCCCTATGAGGCAGGGCATGGATTCGGACCAAGGGCAAGCCCGGGTCCGGTCATCCTACGGGAGATTGGTCGCAATCCCCTATGAGGCAGGGCATGGATTCGGACTTAGTAAAATCAGGGAAATTCTTGGCACGCAAAAGGGTCGCAATCCCCTATGAGGCAGGGCATGGATTCGGACGTATTTCAGGGAACATCTGAAGGTTGATGTTGAGTTTAGTCGCAATCCCCTATGAGGCAGGGCATGGATTCGGACGAAGGAGGTGGCGATGACAAAAACTTTGGAATGGGAAAGGTCGCAATCCCCTATGAGGCAGGGCATGGATTCGGACTGCGGCCTCCGCAAACCCCCACGGTTAAAGGCTATGGAGGGCGGGTTTTTCTTTCCTCGAACCTCTTTACTTATAAATATCCCCCC
>Ga0256833_1000026_pt1 | contig 120424 bp, 107 predicted proteins | sample 356284metaG_FD_190535 | JGI IMG/M metagenome (GOLD analysis project Ga0256833, IMG submission 190535) | Hydrothermal vent microbial communities from Mid Atlantic Ridge, Atlantic Ocean - 356-284 | ecosystem: Environmental > Aquatic > Marine > Hydrothermal vents | place: Atlantic Ocean: Mid... | reverse complement strand
ACCAGACTGTATCTTTTGCTTTTCTGTTCAGAGGATTATTTTTGCAAATCTTTAAACCTACCCCTATCACACTTTTGGACATACGAAAAGGAGCCTTTTTATCCATTGATAAACCCAAATTATGCACTGCGTAAGAGGACAAAAATGGATCTTCTTTTTATATCAAGTAATTACCTCATTGCAACCTATTGCTGAACATTCACTTTTTGGTGCCGCAAAATTCATGCTGTTTTTGCCCTCTTTCGCAGCCCTTCGGGATTGGCGATTTTGCTCAATCTTCTTTGTTGCTCGGGGCTCGAAGTACCTAAGTACGTCTTTGCCCCTTGCGCCTCAAATCTTGAGCAAACTTGCCAATTGCATAATTTGGGATAAACTCTTTACATTTATGAAACACGTCCTGACCTTGCTTGTATCCTTAACGATCCTACTTTGCCCCGGATATGATGCCCTGGGAGCACACAAAGATCTCAAAATCCTAATAGTCCACTCTTATCACAAGACGATGCCCTGGGTCCGAGACTATACCAGGGGCATTAGGACCACCCTTACGAGGCACCACGATATCCATTGTATATTGAAACATTTCTACATGGATACCAAGATACACCCAGAAGGTGCCAAAGAGAAAGCACGCCAGGCCTACAAGATCTTCCAGGGCTGGAGGCCCGATATTGTAATCGCTTGTGATGACAATGCACAGAAATACTTTGTGGTGCCCTATCTTAAGGATAAAACAAGCACCCCTGTGGTATTTCTCGGGGTAAACGAGGACCCGGAAAGATATGGTTATCCTGCAAAGAACGTCACAGGCGTCCTGGAGAGAAACCATGTGGTCATGACCCTGGAGCTGCTCCAAAGACTCAAGCCAGATTGTAAACGAATAGCTGTATTGAATGATGCCAGTCCCACAGGCATGATCCTGACGAGAAGGATCAAAAAGGCACTGTCAGCCCTTCCTTCCACCCACCTCCAGGTAATTGGCTACTATAATACGAATTCGTTCGAGGAGTGGAAAAGGCTTGTGACAAATCTACAAGAAAGGGCAGATGGCCTATATTTTATCACCTATTTCACCTTCAGAGACAAGCAGGGCAGACATGTACCAGCCCTTGAGGCACTGAAATGGTTGCTGTTGAACAGCCGGCTGCCAGAGGCATCAAACACAATGGACACTGTCAGAAATGGAGCCCTGTGCTCCATAGCAATCGATGGGTTCATCTCCGGAGAAGACGCTGCATCAATATTGTTGGATATCTTTCATGGGACCAAGGTATCCCAGATCCCCTTGAAAAGGACTGAGCGTGGATTAAGGCTCATCAACAGAAGCAGGGCCCGGGTACTTGGGTTAAAGATACCTACTTTTTTGGTATCAGGCACCATCTTCTTCGACTCTCCATTCATAAACTCAAAAGGCCCATCGCCCAGACAGTGATAAAAAGAATGGGGCAAAAGACCTTCCATCTCAGCAGGGTTTTCCTTTCCATCGCACTTGCATTCTTGACGGCATTTGCACTCATAGCTGGAACTGCCACCATCAATCTGTATAAATCAAAAAAGATGATCCAGAGGCTAAGCCAGCTTGAACAGAATATCTTTTTCCCTTTGAGCAGGGCGGAAGAGGATATCTATTATGCCCTGATGGAACTCAAGAGCAAGGTATCAGGTAGCACTCCGGGCCGGCAGGATTTCTTCCAGAGCTGTCTTACCAATGCCCGTCTGAACCTCGCGGTAGCCCTTGAGGAGGCCCATCTGCTTGTCCAGGAAGACAGTGAGCTGACTATACCCATCAAGAAAACCCATGAAGCAGTTCGGGCCTTTGAAGAACAAGGTAACAAGGCCTTTAAAAAAAGCAACCTGGCCAGAAAACTCAGACATCAGATGAGCATACGCATAAACACCATTCTCCACAGGGTCCAGAATATTCAATATGACCTTGCCTCAAGGCTTCTCAAGATACCTGCCTCTGACCCCGACAGGCTTTTCCCTTCCCAGGGCATAAATGATATCTCCAGCCTGAAACTGCAACTTTTGGAGTTCAAGAACTGCGTAGACAAAAATCTCAGAAATGGCTCCCTTGATAATACCGGGGCTAAAGTCTGCGAAAACAAGTTACTGGATGCATCTTTTTTATTGGACTGCCTCCTACTTGAAATACCCTCCAATAGACATGCTCTCAAAGAGATGATCCATATATTGAACAGTCTCAAGCAAAATTACCAGGAGGTATTCCGGGCAGTGAATGCCTCCCATGAAAGCCTTGACAGGGCCAGAGCCTTGGCCAATGAGCTGTCAGGCAATCTCGAACTCTGTAGAAAGGCGTTGGCTACCTTCAATCGAAAGATTAACGAGATGGCCACAAAATCTGGACAAAGGATGACGAGATGGCTCTTCTTCTCGGTGATCTTCTACCTGGGCATCCTTGGAATTGCCGCCAGTTGGCTCAAGAAGCAGGTAATAGCCCCCCTTGAGACCCTGAACAGATCTCTCGCAGAGATAGGCAGTGGAAAGATGGTAAGCCGCCCCCTGGATTCGAAGGCTGAAGAGATCTCAAAAGTAGCCCGTCAGGTCTCAAGGATGGCTGAACAGCTGAAAAACAGGGAGGAAAAACTAATAGATGCCAAAAAAAAGTGGCAGTCTGCCTTCCAGGCCATTGGCGGGCCTGTAGTCCTCCTTTCCCCTGAGTTCAACATACTGGAATGTAACCATGAATTCCTGAAATTGGCAGGGGCCAGCAGATTTGAAGACGTCATGGGACGAGCCTTTTCCGAATTTTTCTCTGAAGATGAACTGGATGGTTGTTGTACCAGAGAGGACCAACTGGAAGAGTTGAAGAAGGGATTGAGATTTGAAAAAAACTTGAAGGGCAGGCCGTTTTATCTAAGTGCTTCGCCAGTATTGGACAGCAATGGAGAACTTTCTGGAATAATCGTGGTTGCAACAGATCTTACAGAAATGAAGCGCCTGGAGGAACGTCTGAGGCGTGCCCAGAAAATGGAGGCCCTTGGCACCCTTGCAGGAGGCGTAGCCCACGATCTCAACAACATCCTGACCGGCATTGTGACCTACCCGGATATACTACTCATGCAACTACCAGAAGATAGCCCCCTGGCCAAGCCAGTTAGGATAATACAGCAGTCGGGCCAGAGGGCAGCCGACGTTGTCCAAGATCTATTGACCTTAGCCAGGAGGGCAATCGGTACGAGGGAACCTCTCAACCTCAATGGGATCATCAGAGATTATCTGGACAGCCCAGAATGCCAGAAACTACTGTTGGAAAATCCAGATATAAAAGTAGAGACGAGACTAAGCCATGACCTCATGAACATGAAAGGCTCTCCCACCCACTTGTCCAAAACCGTGATGAACCTGTTTACCAACGCAATTGAGGCCATGCCTTCTGGCGGCAAGCTCTACATATCCACAGAAAATTGTTATTTGGACGAACCAGTGGCGGGCTATGACCATATCGATCCTGGCGATTACATCAAATTACTGATCCGCGATACCGGAGAGGGCATCTCGGAAAACGACCTCCCCCACATATTCGAGCCATTCTATACCAAAAAGGTCATGGGGAGAAGTGGATCGGGTCTGGGAATGGCAGTGGTCTGGGGAACGGTCAAGGACCACAATGGTTATATAGACATCCAGACCGAGGTGGGCAAAGGGACATCTCTTTCAATATATTTCCCAGTAACGAGATCAGCACCTGAGCAGGAAACAGGGAACAGTGCGGATATCAATGAATTAAAGGGCAATGGGAAGATCCTTGTGGTAGACGATATGGACGAACAGAGAGAAATAGCCAGTAGCATCCTGAGGAGACTGGGTTACGATGTCGAAACGGTCCCCTGTGGTGAGAGCGCCATAGAGCTATGCAGGGAGAAGGAATTTGATCTATTGTTGCTGGACATGATCATGGACCCGGGGATAGACGGCCTCGAGACCTACGAGGCCATTGTCAAGATTCGACCTGGCCAAAAGGCTATCATCACCAGTGGATTCTCTGAGACAGATCGGGTGAAAAAGGCTTTGGATCTTGGTGCGGCCAGATATATCAGAAAGCCCTATACCTTTGATAAACTGGCTCGTGCAGTGAGAGACGCGTTGGATTCCATGATATCTTGAAACCCTATGACAAAAGAGGCTGCCACAGCACACTCCAGCCCAAAAGGTAAGTATCCAGCGTATCCAAGAAGGGGCATCTCAAATATCTTGAATTGACTTACAAAAGGGATGGAATAAATCCACTTGGCATAGCTAAAGAAATTCCACATCTCCCAAAAAAATCCACATATCAGCCCACTGGCGGATAAACGGCAGATTCCTACCCAAGTGCCATGATGGACTTCCCGGCAGACAGTCTCAATGCCCAGGATTGCCTGCGTGGCCGTAACAATTATAAGGGGCGCTATCCAGACGAGTGGGAATAAAAGATCAGGCATTATCCCCATGGCCATAAGCCCGCAACCTGCAAGCAATAGAGCCAAGCTGGCAGCTAATTTTGGCCTTTTGAGTCTCAATGGCAAAAAATTTTTATATGCATTGTCAAATCTGGGGAAAATCTTCAAAAGCTCATTGACCGACAACACAGCAGGAATCACTGTTGAAAAAGAAACAGATGCAGTGACTACATAGCGTAGAGGAGAGAAATCCTCGACACCCGTATAATACCAGTTCTGGACAAAACGGTTCAGATATTCGAAATACCACCAAAAAACAGTACTTAGAGGAAAAAGGGCGACAAATCTAAGCCCATGACGCTCTACAAGACTCGAGCCAGTGAGCCAGTGAGACATGCCATTTATAAAAAAAATAAAACTGAACCACAAGGGGATAAACGTATAGGGCTGAAATGGCCTAAACCATGAAAATCTTGTCCAAGCGAGCAGCCAAGATACCAAGCACAGGACAAAGGCACACTTGCCCCACCAAGGGAAGTCATGGAAGTCTTTTTCACACACTGCCCCAGGACCAGGGCCCACAGAAACAAATCTGCGAAGAAAAGGCCATAGAATAGCCATGATGAATGACAAGAACACCAGAAACAATGGCCATGATGGCCCTGCATGCCTAACGTACCTGGTGATAGGAGGAAATTCCAGATATTGTGCCACTGGTAGGCCCTTCCACAAGACACCTACTACAGGAAGAGCCACGAGCAACATTAGAGAAAAGATAAAGCAAACCAATATTCTCATCTTGAAAGGTCTGGGAGTAACAGAGTAGATTGGAATCCAAGTAGTGATACGCTCAATCCAGTAATGTCCAGTACATGAAATCAAATATAACACAAAAGGGGCAGTTGGCTATGTACCATAATACTCTTTCAAAAAAATTCTTCCAAAGGGCAAAAGACCTGATACCAGGTGGGGTAAACAGCCCGGTCAGGGCATGTCAGTCTGTGGGATGCGATCCCATATTCATCGAGAAAGGAGACCAATGCTACCTCTATGACCCAGATGGCAATTCCTATATAGATTATGTATGTTCATGGGGGCCCATGATCCTTGGCCACTGTCATCCCCATGTGGTTTCAGCCGTATCAGAAGCACTTGGCCAAGGAACCAGTTTTGGTGCACCGACCTGGCGTGAGGTCACATTGGCCCAGAAGATCGTGGAACATGTACCCTCCATCGAGAAGATCAGGCTGGTAAACTCGGGTACAGAAGCCACCATGAGTGCCATACGTCTTGCCAGGGGCTTTACTGGCAGGAAAAAGATATTGAAGTTCGATGGATGCTATCACGGGCATGCCGATTCCTTTCTCGTAAAAGCAGGTTCTGGAGTCGCCACGCTTGGAATTCCTGGCAGTCCTGGGGTCCCTGAGGAGATAGTGGCAAACACCATCTCCATACCTTTCAACGACAGGGATGCGTTTACAGAGGCCATTGATAAAGAAGGCAGAGAACTTGCTGCCGTGATCATGGAACCCGTACCTGCAAACATGGGAGTAATCCTTCCTGATGAAGGCTATCTGGAATTTGTCAGGGAGAAGACCAAACAAGAGGACATCCTGCTCATCTTCGACGAGGTCATAACAGGCTTCCGCCTTGGTCTTGGAGGTGCCCAGGAATTCTTTGGTGTGACACCAGACTTGACCTGCCTTGGAAAGATAATAGGCGGGGGCCTCCCAGTTGGCGCCTACGGTGGGAGGAAGGATATAATGGATCAGATTGCCCCTGCAGGCCCGGTTTACCAGGCGGGTACACTTTCCGGGAATCCCCTTGCTACTGCAGCAGGGATCGCTACCCTTGAAGTCCTGGAAAGACCAGGGACATATGAAAGCCTTGGAGAGAAAATGGACTATCTCGCAAATGGCCTATCCGAGATTGCCAGTAAACATGGGATAAGTTGTATCAATCAACGCGTAGGCTCCATGATGACAACATTTTTCGGCAGGAAAGCCCCGGTAAGGAACTTCCAAGATGCGATGCAGGCAGATACGGAAATGTATGGCCGGTTCTTTAGAAAGATGCTCAAAGAAGGCGTTTGGCTGGCACCTTCACAATTTGAAGCAGCATTCATCTCATTGGCACACGATTGGGAGACCCTGGAATTTACACTGGGGGCTGCTGAATCAGCATTCATCCATTTGGCCAACAGCTGACTATTTGCTATTGACACCTCACAAGCCTTATGATAAAAACTGGAACGCAAGTAAAGGTCCTCATACTGGTATGTTTTCATCAGAAAATGAGGATTGATTCATTCATGAACTGCAGAAAAACAGGACATTTAAAGGCTGTTTTTCTTGAATGTTTGATTTTAGGGATAGGGCATAAGGGGAGAATGTATAGCATTTCCGCGAAAGCAAGTTGCCTTGCAGGGAGAGAGGAACCAGTAAATCTTTCCATCCCAGGACTCGAATAGGTCTTGCATTGCAATGAGCCGGATATCCGTAGAGTTAATAATCAATCAATGGAGGAGGCAGTAAAGCCATGGAACATCCGTTACTCTTTTTACCAATCATATTAAATGCACTGGGGCTGCCAGCCTACGGCGTTCCTGGGCAAGGTAGTGCTTTGTCTCAGATCTTGGCGCCTCACATGCAATACAGCTACTTGGCCATGGTCATATGCATCCTTATAGCCAAGGCCGCCACCAGTAAACTGGAGATGGTGCCAAAGGGGATGCAGAATGTCATGGAGATGTATGTAGAAGGCCTTGAGGACTTTGTCACTGAACAGGTAGGCAGTAGAGATAGGGCCCTGATCATCTTTCCCATGGTTGCCACCTTCGGATTCCTCATATTCATCTCGAACTACATGGGATTGATTCCTGGATTCATGTCTCCAACGGCAAATCTCAACGTCACTCTTGGATGTACTCTCATTGCCATTGTTACATATCATGCATTGGGCATAAGATTTCATGGTATTAAGTACATCAAGCACTTCATGGGTCCAATCAAGGTGATGGCTCCATTCTTTCTTGTAGTGGAAACATTCAGTCACGCTGGACGTATAGCTTCGCTGTCCATTCGTCTTTTTGGTAACATGATGTCTAAAGAAATGCTCCTAGGACTTTTGTTCACAATGGCAGGGCCTTACCTGGCGCCTTTGCCAATCATGCTCCTGGGTGTCTTGGTTTGTTTGCTACAGGCTTTCATTTTCGTAGTACTGCCTGTAACATATTGTGCAGAGGCAATGGCAGAAGCACATTAAATTTTTTGTAAATTATAAAAAGGAGGAGTTTGATGAAAAGGAAAAGTTTAATTATTTCGGGACTGAGTCTGCTATTTGTTTTGGCAATGAGTGCAGTAGCACTCGCCGCCGGAGAGGGTGGAGCCAGTGCTAACACTCCACTGATCATGGCTGCTTCACTCGTAGCTGCTGGCCTGGCAGTAGGTGGTGCAGGTGGTGGATGTGGTGCTGGAATGGGACAGTGTGCACGTGGACTTCTGGAAAGTACAGCCAGGAACCCCGAACTTGCAGGTAAATTGACAGTTTCCATGTTCATTACCTTTGCTCTCATTGAGACATTTACTATTTACGCCCTTGTCATCGGTCTGATAGCACTGTACGCAAATCCATTTCTTGGATAAAAAAACGCAAATAAAAAAAGGCTGCCTGGCACACAGTTGTTGGGCAGCTTTTACAAAAAGCACTATTCAGCGGTGGATAGAAACACCGCTTTTTTTATTTAGCTAATGGACCCAGAAACCAAAGAACACCTCCACCAGCTTCTCCGGCAACTAAGCAGGGTCTCCTATATGGCCTCGGCCATGGTCTTTTCTACATTTGCTGGAGTATGGTTCGGGTATTGGTTAGACAAGGATGTCTTTCATGGCAAAACCCACCCCTGGATGACCATCATATTCTTCCTGTTTGGACTGGCTGGCGGTATTAGAAACCTGTATGTATTGGGAGACAGGATGAAAAAGGATGAAGAACGGCGCTCCCAGCAACAGGAGAGAAAAAACAAAGAATAAGAAATCATGCTGATCTGGCAGGGCCGTATAGATAAGGGATTAGGTAGGCGCTTCATAATAACGTGCTGGGCAATGCTCATGGTAGAATTGGCAGCTGCCAACATATGGTGGACTCCACAAGGAACCAAAGGCATCCTTCTTGGTGGGATTATAGCGAATCTTAATCTTATCGGTACATTTCGAGACACCAATAGGATAGTAAAATTCAAGACGGCATTGGTCTATTATATTGGTGTGTTGACAAGGTTGGTCTTGACTGGTCTGGTCATAGTAACCTTTTTAAAGAAGTTTCCTGGCTCATTTTCTATTCTTGGTATCTTCATAGGCCTATCTGTAGTACCAATCGCATTTTTTTTACTGGTTTTTCAGGCCATCCTCACAAGAAAGAGATTTGAAGAAACCCACCCCCCAGACATAGATGGCTCAGATTGAAGGCCAGTCTTTGGTAGGTGGCCCTTCACGCACCAATGTACCCCCCTCGGGTCCACTGCCAGGCCCTAATTCAATCAACCAAGAACAGCTACTGAGCAATAATAGATGATTTTCAACAACCACTACCGTATGACCTTTGTCCGCCAGCTCTGTCAGGAGATCCAGCAGTTTATAGATGTCGTTTTGGCTCAGGCCTCTCGTCACATTGTCTAATATGAAGATGGCCTTCTTTCCTTCACTTCTTTTTGTGATTACCGTAGCCAATTTTAAGCGCTGTCTCTCGCCACCCGACAGGCTCGATACATTCTGACCAAGCCTGAGATAGCCAAGGCCAGTCCGAGCCAAGGCCTCAAGCGGCCGTCGTATCGTTTTGATGTTTTTAAAAAAGATGATGGCATGCTCAACCGTCATATTCAGGACATCAGCAAGATTCATACCCCGGTATCTCAGGCCCAGCACATCATTGCCGAATCGCTTCCCTGAGCATGCATTACACTCGAATCTAACTACAGGTAGAAACTCGGGCTCAAAGATCAATTCTCCTGTACCCTTACACTTCTCACACCTTCCACCTTTCCTTGCCAAACTCAGATAGGCCGGGGTTATTCCCCTGGAACGAGCTGTCCTTGTACTGGCGAAAAGGGCTGCTATATGACGATAAACCTTCATATAGGTCGATATAACAGATGAAGAGGAGCCTACTGGCAAATTCTCATCCATGAACCAAACCCTTGCCAATCCATCCAACATGTCACTTCCTGCAGCTATCTTGTTCCTATCCCCACCTTTTTTGGCCTCGTCAATCCTGCATCTAATGTGTTGATAAATCCCCTTTGCCAGTAAGCTCTTCCCAGAACCAGATGGTCCAAATATTCCTGTTATCTGGCTTGATGGAACATTGACTCGGTCTATTTTCAGATTCCCCTTTGGCTTAATGGGAATCGAAAAGAAATCTCTATGGCTCTGGACAACAGGATCATACAGTGTTGGTGGTCTTGGATGTGGTTTCATGGGCACACATTGGCGCGCTTTCTCCTCAGAGTGAAGGTCCCAAAAGGCCCCAGGAGGCCCGGAGAAGGTCACCCTCCCCCCTAAATCACCAGCGCCAGGCCCCAGTTCTATGATGAGATCTGCACAGTCCTTCAATGAAGGCAGATCGTGTTCCACCATTACCACAGTATTGCCCAAGTCCTTAAGATCCATTATTAGCTTCAAGATCGCCTTTTTCTCTACTGCACCAAGACCAGATAGAGGTTCATCAAGTACATACAAAAGACCAGAAAGGGACCTGGCAAGGACAGATGCCAAATGTACCTTCTGCCTCTCCCCAGATGAAAGAAGGCGTAGAGGAATATCCAGCCGCAGATAGCCAAGCCCTAACTCCAAAAACCTGCCCAGTTGTGTCTCGAGGCCCTTGGCGGCATCAGAAGCTGCCTTGAGCTCTGGCCTGTTGCTGATCCGCCATTGGGAACTCCACAGTCTTGTCAATGTAACAAGATCTTCTATAGCCATTGCAAGAAGATCCCTCAAATAAAAGTCTCCTATTTTTTTCTCGAATCCACTATGGGCTATACCTTCATTGTCATCATGCTTATCCCCTGATTCGTTCAAGAGACATCCAAAACAGATTGGATGCTGGGAAAATTGTATCCTATTTTGACTGGACATATTTGTGGTAGAAGGTGAGATAAGATCTATCTCCACCAATCCGTCTCCAAATTCCAAGGCCTGTTTCAGTGAATCGTCCATTCTGTCCTCAATTTCGGGCCTTTTGATGATCCTGTCGATAATTATGGCCAGTTTTTTCCCTATGGACGACGAATTTTCGAGAATATCTTCAAGATAGGCCTGTTCTCCATCTATCTCGCATCTAATAAAGCCCTTGCCAATACATCTTTCCAACCACGGCCTGATCTGCTTTGTCTTCGAGAAGACAACGAGGGTCTTTATAATTATCTTCGTTCCATCTTCCGTGGCCATCAGCTCTCTGACCACCGACTCCCGTGGCCTCACGGGTAAGGCACTACCGCACCTTGAACAATGAAGACAACCCGCCAATTCTACGATATTGAGCAGTAATCTTTTGATTCCAGTAAAGGTGGCAATCGTAGAGTGAGGATTTCTACAGAAGTGAATTTGGGACAGTGCAATAGCAGCCAGTCCAGGGTAAATCTTCTTAACATCCGGACGGGGAAGGTTTTCGGCTTCACCACCAAGGACCTCCAGATACCTCCTTTTCATATCGTTGAATAGGACATCGAAGGCAAGGCTAGACTTACCCGAGCCCGAGTCTCCAGTAATCACAGTGAGTTTCCCAATAGGAATCTTGACCTCTACATCTTTAAGATTGTTTTCACAGGCACCAAGTATATGAATGAACCTTTCCATAATCTTTGAGACACTCCGGCCCTCTTTCTACCATTATCCCTGGAGAAGATTTTTTAATTATAGCTATCCCAATAGAAACATGGGCATTGACAAGATCTAACACAAGCTGGATCTATTCCAGTATTACCTTTTTTTATCCGAAAAGACATATAAGAACGTTTTTTGAGGTGTTTGACATGCGGTCATATCCCACACATGGACATGGTACAATAAAAAATCTTTTGGCCCATTATACCAACCCTTTACATCTATTGGGCGGGGTTATCTCCCTGGCCTATTCGACTCAAAACGGGCGGTATAGAAATTTTCTTCTTGGACTCGTACGCACCTACGATGCGGTTTATAGACAGGTGTTGAGGCAGGATCAAAATTAAAAAAGGCACTGCCAAGCAGTGCCTTCAATGGTCATAAACACTTAATCCTTTGTAAGGATGACAAGAATTATCCTATTTAACTAATTGAAGTACATAAGGGATTATCGGTTAAAATATCATGGCCAGACTTTGCTGAGCCATATTGGCTATGGTTGCAAGTCTTTCAGGCAATATCCCGAGATAGAGTACACCAAGGGCTGTTATAACCAATGCTATGACAGTAGGTGCAGCTACTTGGCCCCTGACAACATCCCTTATCTCCTCCTTCATATACATCATGTATATAACACGCAGGTAGTAATAGGCGCCAATAACACTTGTCAGTACACCAAGGGCTGCCAAGAGAAAATATCCTTCCTTGATGGCTGCTGAAAAGACGTAAAATTTTGCAATAAATCCTGCTGTAGGTGGAAGGCCAGCCATAGCCACCAAAAAGAGCCCCATGAGAAATCCCAGGGCCGGATATTTATATCCCAGCCCCCTGTAATCATCCAGAGTCTGTGCATTTCTCTCCTTGCCGTCAATGACATAAACCACGCCAAAGGCCCCAATATTCATCAACGTGTAGGCGAACAGATAGAACAATATACCCATACGCCCTTCCCCATTTGCAGCCAGTATTCCAAGTGCCATGTAACCTGCGTGGGCAATGGAGGAGTATGCCAGCATTCTCTTAACATTTTGTTGTGAAACCGCTATAAGGTTACCAAAAAACATGGTAAGTAGTGCCGTCCACCATACCACGGGCTTCCAATATGCACCGAGTGCAGCCAGGTTGACAGTACTGCTGAAGTCGGGCTGGCCGCTCTGACTGAGGATTGGAGAAAAGGAAACGAAGAGCAGCTTTATGAAGACACCAAATGCCGCGGCCTTGACCGCAGTGGCCATGAACCCGGTCACAACCGATGGACTGCCTTCGTAGACATCCGGCGTCCACATATGAAATGGTACCATTGCCATCTTGAAAAATAGTCCGGCCATGAGCATGACGAAGGCCAAAAGCACACCGGGATTATTATATAGGCCACCAGACAGGGCCTGTGCTATCTTGGTAATATTGATGGTGCCAGTCAGGCCATAAATCAAGGCCACCCCAAACAGAAAGATAGCTGAGCCAAAACTACCGAGGAGAAAATATTTCAGTGCCCCCTCTTGTGAATATTGATCGTTTTTCAAAAAGGCTGCCAGCGCATATATGGCCAATGACATCACCTCCAAGGTGATGAACATCATGAGCAGATCAACGGATTGTACAAGCCCAACGGCCCCTGCAACAGCATAGACTAAAAGGATATAATACTCGCCTTTGGTCACCTTGTTGTTCTGCAAGTATCCAATACTCATCAAGGCCGCAAGCAGACCGGAAATGACCATTACTATGGATACGAATATACTGAACTTGTCTGCGGAAAAGATCCCCATGAAGACTGTATTGTGCAAATCCCATTCACGGGACATCATGTGCGATGCAGTCAGCCCAAAAATGATCACCGTCAGCCAGCCAAGCCTCTTGCTCCGCACCTCTTCGTCCGTTTTCATCATGGCCATATCGGCACATATCAACACGAGACCGGCCAGGATCAAAATCAGCTGACCTCCTGTCACCTGCCACAGGTGAGACAAGTCAAATGCATAAGTTAAATCGTTCATACCTATTTACTCCTTGGCCAATGCAACTGTAACGCCAGGCAGCTCCATGTTAACAGCCTCCTGGACATGAGACGACGGGACTGATGACTCGATTTTTACCTGACTGATAAAATGATCCACTGAAGCATGCATCTTATTCAGGAAGAAATTGGGGTACAGACCTATCCAGAAAATCAAGACTACAAGGGGAGCCAGATAGGCTATTTCCCGAATGTTGAGATCCGGAAGGTTGAAATTCTTGGGGTTCGTAACCTCTCCGAAGAACACCCTTTGCACCATCCAAAGCATATACACTGCCCCGAGGATCACCCCAGATGCTGCAAGTACGGCAGCAAACTTGTTTACCTTGAAGGTACCAAGCAGTATCAAAAATTCTCCAATAAAACCATTGGTTGTAGGAAGCCCTATCGAGGACAGGGTAACTATCATGAAGATAGTCGAATATATGGGCATGATCCTGGCTATGCCGCCATATTCCTTGATGAGTCTGGTATGGCGCCTCTCATAGACCACCCCCACCAAGAGGAACAATGCACCAGTGGAGATACCATGATTGATCATCTGGAGAACAGAGCCCTCAACTCCTTGTCTTGTGAGCACATAAAGCCCCAACATGCAGTATCCAAGATGTGAAACCGAGGAATATGCAACCAGTTTCTTGATGTCGGGCTGAACCATTGCTACGAGTGCACCGTAGATTATGCCTATAACAGAAAGAGTAATAATCAGTGGTGTGAAATACGCCGATCCTGCAGGGAAAAGAGGCATGGCAAAGCGGAAGAAACCATATGTTCCCATCTTGAGCAGTATACCTGCAAGGATGACTGAGCCTGCCGTAGGTGCCTCAACGTGAGCATCCGGCAACCATGTATGCAAGGGGAACATGGGCACCTTGATGGCAAATGCCAGGGCGAAAGAGGCAAAGAACAGGATCTCGTAGGTCCTCGGGATGCTGGTACCATACAGCGACAACAGATTGAATGTCATCTGGCCTGTCTGCTGATGATGGAAATAGACCAAGCCGATAATACACACCAACATCAGTAACGAACCCACTGCTGTATATAAGAAGAACTTGATGGCTGCATAAATCCTTCTTTCACCACCCCAGACACCAATGATGAGATACATGGGGATGAGCATGATCTCCCAGAACACATAGAAGAGGAACATGTCCAGCGCAACAAATGTTCCCAACATTGCCGTTTCCAACACGAGCATGGAGATCTGAAACTCCTTGACCCTATTATCGATGGCCCGCCACGTGGAAAGTATGGTTAATGGGGTCAAAAACGTGGTCAAAAGTACAAGCCAGAAGGAAAGCCCATCCATTCCCATATGATAGTGGATTCCATAATTCGTGATCCATGGATGATCCTCCACGAATTGGAATCCTGCTATAGAGGGATCAAAGGCGAAATAGATCCTCAGAGATGCGATAAAGGTTATTATACTGACAACCAAGGCGATGCCCCTGATTATGTTCTTCCCCGTATCGCTCTTCTGAGACATTGCCAGTATGAAGGGCACCCCGAAAAGGGGTAGAAATGTTACGTATGTCAAAATGGGTGCATTCATGGAATCCCCTATCTCCTCTTATTATTCAAGATAACTTGCCCAAGGAAACTGCTGCCATTGCCTTCCAGGTCAATAGACATATATCGATTCTCTTACCGATACAGATAAAAGCAGATCATGCTAACAAGACCTATCAACATAAAGGCTCCATAGGTCTGAACATAGCCATTTTGTATCAGCCTGGATCCAGCCGAGACCCGCTTTACGAGCCAACCGGGTCCGTTCACCCCTATTCCATCTATCATAAAGGCGTCTACTACCTTCCACAGCAATACGGAAAAGTAATAGATGGGCCATACTATCATCAGTTCATATATCTCATCCACATAGTATTTGTTGTATATGAGTTGGTAATGAGGTGCGTACTCCTTGGCCAGCTTCTCTGGCAGGTCCTTTCCCCTGACCATGTATATGTAGTAAGCGAGACAGATACCTATGATGGCCACCACCACAGACATGGTCATAAGGCTCCATTCGAGCGGCTCTGCCACATGGTGTGGATGGGCGACACTGGCGACGATGTGATTGGAATGTTCAAATACTGGCTCAAGAAAATGCTCAAGCAAGTTTGGCGCACCACCAAGTTTTTCACCAATGAGTTCAGGGATACCAAACCATCCGCCTATGAGCGAGAATGTGGCCAAAATCATAAGTGGTATCGTCATCCTCAGGGGAGATTCGTGTACGTGGTGGGCCTGTTCCTCTGTCCCCCTGAACTCGCCATGGAAGGTCATGAATATGAGCCGAAACATGTAAAAGGCAGTGACACCCGCACCAACAGTACCGAGAAACCAGATGAACTTTCCTGCTATTGGGAAATAAGGAAAGGCAAAGGCCTTACCAAGGATCTCGTCCTTGCTGAAGAAACCTGCAAACGGTGGAAGCCCTGATATGGCGATGGTGGCAAAAAGCATGGTTATGTATGTAATAGGCATCTTTTTGGCCAGTCCACCCATATGTCTCATATCCTGATCTCCACTCATGGCATGTATGACCGATCCTGAACAGAGAAAGAGACAGGCCTTGAAGAATGCATGGGTCATGAGATGGAATATACCTGCCCAATAGGCTGTAACCCCAACACCAATGAACATGTATCCAAGCTGGCTCACGGTGGAATATGCGAGAACCTTCTTTATATCGTTTTGTAATATACCCATGGTAGCAGCAAAAAGGGCTGTAGCAGCAGCAATGAGAGAAACAACCAAAAGTGCGGTTGGTGCCAGGGTATAAAGTACATTGGTCCTTGCCACCATATACACACCCGCTGTAACCATGGTAGCAGCATGGATCAGGGCGGACACCGGCGTGGGGCCTGCCATGGCATCCGGTAACCACACATATAATGGAATCTGGGCCGACTTACCCGTTGCTCCAACGAATAGCAGTACACATATGGCTATCATCACTGGGGCATTCATGGCCAAGGCACCATGTTCGTACATCTCGACCGCCTTGGGGAAGACATCTAGATATGAAAGTGAACCAAAGGTCCAAAACATCAAGAACATGCCCAATACAAAGCCAAAGTCTCCTATCCTGTTGACTACAAAGGCCTTTTTACCTGCAATGGCATTGTCGTATCCCTGATACCAAAAGCCTATCAAAAGATAGGATGCAAGTCCAACACCTTCCCAACCCACGAACATCACGACGTAATTTGCCCCAAGAATAAGCATACACATGAAAAAGACGAACATATTTAGGTAGGCCATGTAGCGCCAATATGATTCGTCATCCCACATGTATCCAGTGCTATAGATATGTATCAAGAAGCTAATACCTGTAACAATCAGACACATTATCATTGACAATGGATCGATCATGAAGGCCAGGTTCACCTTGAAACTTCCAACAGCCATCCATTGCCACAGGGTCTGTGTCAATATCCTGTGCTCTGGCTCCATGCTGAGTAGATCCTTCCAGATGAAAAGGGCCACCAGAAAAGAGAAGCCAATAGTTGTGCAGGCTATGAAGGAGATCAGCCCCTTGCCAAATCTTTTCCCAAAAAGGCCATTAATCAGAAAACCTAACAAGGGGAACAGTGGTATTAAAAATATGTATTTCTCCATGACGATTCCCTTTTACTCTCCTTTATATCTCCTGACCTAATTCCTCGATTATCACTCACCATTTGAGCACGTTAAATTTATTGATATCAACAGAGCGCACATGCTTGAAAAGACAGATCAAAATAGCGAGCCCTACAGCCACTTCAGCAGCAGCCACAGCAAAAATGAAAAGTACCATCACCTGTCCGCCCATATCCGCCCTGGTTGCCGAGAAGGATACCAACATGAGATTTATGGAATTAAGCATTAGTTCCACGGACATGAACAGGATCAATGCATTCCGACGAGTGAGAAACCCAATGGTTCCCAGGCCGAAAAGTATACATGACAAGACTATATATTCGTTAACACCGGCCATTATCTCAATCCCCTCAAATGTTCTTCTTTGCCAGATAAATAGCTGCTACCAGGGCCACAAGGAGAAGTACCGAGGCCACTTCAAAATGCAACAAATATTCTTTAAAGAACAGAGAACCTATCATTCCTGGATGACCAAAACCATCAGGTAGGGTCTGTTGATGAATTAGATCTTTGACACCCTTGGTACCGATGGCCAAAAGGGCTATCAAATAGGCCCCAAGAAATGCCCCAAGAATGCGATAAGACATGTTCTTTTGTGATGTTTCCAGTTCCTCATCTGGAGTAATAAGCAGCATGATAACAAACACAACGAGAACCAGAATCGCCCCTGCATATATTGACACCTGAAAGATAGCTATTAGAGGTGCATGGAGATGCAGATACAGTGCTGACAGTGCAATAAATACAGTTAGAAGCCCAAGAGCACTTGGCAGGGCGTCCTTTGCCGTGATGGTAAATAGCCCTGCTCCCACGGCCATAATCGCAAATACAATGAAATAAAGGTCCATTATATCACCTGCTTTTCTCCTGATATTTATGACAACGACCTATTAGGCCTGTCCTCTCCCCTCCGGCCTATTTTGCCGGTTTCTTCCCTTTTTCATCTTTCTTGGCCTGTTTGGCCTCTTTCTTTGGCGCAGCCTTACCCTTTTCTCCTGCCGCTTTTTTGGCAGCTGCCTTTTTGGGAGGTGCTGGCGGGGCCTCCACAGGCACGGGTTTCTTTGGTGGTTTTAGCTTACCTTCAGCCTTGGCTTCATGGTAGTTGGCCAAGAGCTTGTCCTTGTTGTATATGCAGGACTCCATGTCGTATTCAGCCAACTCGTAGCCAGGACCAAGGACAAGGGCCCCCTTGGGACAAGCATTTTCACAATTTCCGCAAAAAATGCACCTGAGCATATCTATCTCAAAGGAGGCACAATAGGTCTTACCTGCGTATTTGTCTTCCTCTCCCTCAGCCCTCTTTCCCCGCTTTACAGTGATACATTTGGCAGGGCAGGCCCTGGCACACATACCGCATCCCACACAAAGCTCTTGCCCTTTGTCGTTCAACATGAGCATGTGAGCCCCGCGAAAGATAGGTGCTATTTCCCGCCTATCCTCTGGATACTGCCAGCAGGTAGGCACGGTATGAGGCCCCTTTCTAAAGGATGCCTTAATATTGAATACAAAATGCTTCCAGGTCAGACCGAGCCCCTTGGTAATCTCGACAAGGTAGACTCTTTCCCCCAATGTATATTCTTTTTTTACAACAGGTCGTCTGGGCATGTTATTCCGCTCCGACTAAATTGTTAACTGTACCAGCAGTGCTGTTACAAAGAGATTTACCAAACCGAGAGGGATAAGCGCCTTCCACCCCAAGCCCATAAGCTGATCATACCTAAAGCGTGGAACCGTCCACCTTACCCATACGAACAGAAAGAGAAAGAATGCCTGCTTAAGGAAGAAGACCATAAAAGATGCTATCCCGTAGGAAACCGGTCCAAGAAATTTACTCATGTCAACATAAGGCAGACTCCAGCCGCCAAAGAACAGACAAACCGTTATGGCTGCCAAGGTACCAAGATTGACGTACTCGCCGAATAGGTAGAGTCCAAGTCTCATGGAACCATATTCTGTATGGTACCCAGTTACCAGCTCGCTCTCACATTCTGGCAAATCAAAGGGGACCCTATTTGCTTCTGCATACGCTGCAACTAAAAAGATTATAAAACCAAGGGGTTGCTTGAAAATGCCCCAATTGGGCAGAAAGCCCAGGAATGTACCTTGTTGCAACAGGACCATCTCCCTCAGGCTAAATGTCCCATACAAGAGTACGATGGTCAGGAGGGCAAGCCCCATAGGCACCTCATAGGATATCAGCTGCGCCGTGGCCCTCAATCCACCGAGGATCGAATACTTACTATTGGAGGCCCAGCCACCGATGACCATACCGTACACACCTATTGCCCCCAGGGCCAACACATAGAGAAACCCTATGTTCACGTCTGACACCTGCAGGATTATCTCCTTTCCGCCCAGGACTATCTTGTCTCCAAACGGTACGACTGCATAGGCTGAGAATGCAGGAAGAGCAAATAGTGGGGGCCCCAAGACGAACAAGATCTTCCTGGCCTTCTCTGGAATTATGTCTTCCTTGGTAAAGAGTTTTATACCATCTGCCAATGGTTGCAGCAGACCGAATGGACCTGCTCTGTTAGGTCCAAGCCTGTCCTGCATCATGGCCGATGCCCTACGCTCAACCCAGGTCATGACGACTGCTATTAGCAGTGCCCAAACCCAGATAAAAATGACTTTTATTAAATCAATCTGCCAATCTACCATGGATATAGCCCCCCTTACCTGTCGAGCTCACCGGCGATAACATTGATACTACTTAGACAGGCTATGAGATCCGAAATCATCTCGCCCTGAACCAGCTCTCCAAAGGCCTGATACACCATATAACACGGCGGCCTTATCTTAATTCTATAAGGCTTGTCTGTTCCATCACTCTTGATGAAGAATCCCAGCTCACCGTTGGGAGATTCTATGGCGTGATAGATCTGTCCTTCTGGAGGCTTTATTATCTTGGGCACCTTTTTCATGAGAGGCGCATCCTCTGGCAATTTCTGATACATGGCGTATGCCTGATCGATAATCTTGATGGATTCTTCCATCTCAAGCATACGTATCATGTATCTGTCGAATACGTCCCCGTGCTTGCCCGTTGGCACCTCAAAATCGAACTGGTCGTACATGAGATAAGGCTCGTCCTTCCTGAGATCCCGCTTGACACCGCATGCCCTGAGCATTGGCCCAGTAAATCCCCAGTTCAAGGCGTCATCTGCACAAAAGGCATTCACCCCTATGGTACGATCCATCCATATTCGATTGTGAGTCAAGAGTCTATCGGTTTCATCATTGGCCTTTCTGATGGTATCCCTCATCTTCGGCCATTTCTGATGAAACCTATCAGGAAGGTCTGCCTCGACGCCACCTATGGTGCCCATGGAATTTGTCAGGCGTGCACCATGATGCCATTCAAATATCTCATATATCTCTTCACGCTGAATGATGAGGTAAAAAAATGGGGTGAGCGCCCCCAGGTCAACCCCAAGGATACCTACCAAGACCTCATGATCAGCAATACGGGCCAGCTCCATCATGATGGTGCGTATCAACTGGGCCTTTTCAGGGACCTCTATGCCGAGCGCCTTTTCCACAGCCAACTCATAGGCCACATTATTACATATAGCAGAGCAATAATTGAGTCGGTCTGTCAATGGGAGAAACTGCTTGTATGTGAGATTTTCACCAAGCTTTTCAACACCCCTATGGAGATAGCCAATCTCAGGTTCGGCACTTATTATGGTTTCACCATCCGTCTTGGTGATCACCCTTAGAGTGCCATGCATTGCCGGATGTATTGGACCAATATTTAAGGTGACGTAATCCCCTACCTCAGCCGGACCAGTGGTGATACATACGGTTTCGATTTCCCTTGCCACTCTTTTCCTCCCATGTAGTCACAATACCAAGCACCATGTGCCATGAGCCACTATCGAGCTGACACCATTGATGCAGCATACCTGTGCAGGTTAAACAGTATCGTAATTGAGGTGCCTTTCCTCGCCCTTGCCTTCGAGAGGATAGTCCTTGCGAAGCGGATGGTCCTCGAACTCGTCCCACATAAGCAGACGGCGAAGATTTGGATGTCCCTTGAACCTGAAGCCGAACATGTCAAATGCCTCACGTTCCGGCCATGTTGCAGACCTCCATATGCCAGTAACACTCGGCACATCCATATCATCTTCAGGCACCCTTACCTTTACCTGGAGCCTTTCATTTGTGGAAAGAGAAAGGAGTAGATACATTACCTCGAATCTTGGAGGAGGTGGCTCTTTCTTCTTGGGCTCTTCCTCCTCTTCCTCTCCCGTTTTCTTCTTCGCCTTCTTGGCCTTTGCAGCATAAAGGTCCAGATTGTCTACCCCGAAGACGTCACTCAAGAAATCAAAACCAGCCTCTTTCTTGAGCTTGGACATCACCTCCAGAACCCGGTTCTTGGGGACCTCAACACACAGATCACCTCTGAACTCTGTAAGCTCGAGAAGATCCTCTTCAAGACATTCTTTTATACGCTCTTTGAGGCTCATTTTCCCGCCTCCAATGCTTCGACTACCTTTTGACGCTGCTTATAAAGAGGATGATCCGCCTCAATCTTGTCAATCAATTTCAGCAGCGCATAGAGAATTCCCTCGGGCCTGGGCGGACAGCCAGGTATATAGATATCAACCGGGATCACCGATCCGATCCCCTGTTGAGTCGAATAGGTCCTAAAGACACCACCAGTACAGGCACATGCACCCACGGCTATCACCCATTTTGGCTCTGCCATCTGGGCATAGATCCTCTTTAGCACTGGCACCATTTTCTTCGTAATAGTGCCAGCCTCTATGAGTACGTCACACTGCCTGGGGGTAAACGCAACACGCTCTGCGCCAAACCTGGCCATGTCGTATCCCGAGGCCAGAGCACACATGAGTTCGATACCACAACAAGCAGTACCATACGGAAATGGCCAAGGCGATCTACTCCTGCCCCAATTGATCAGTTGTTCGGCCTTGGTAAGCAGCCAGCCCTCTCCCTGAATAGCCTGAAAATTCATACTCCTGTCTCCACCATTACCATTCTATAGCGCCTTTCTTAATGGCATAAATCAGACCGACCAATAAAATGAAAACAAAGACAAAAACCTCGAAGAAGATCCCCCAACCGAGATGAGCAAGCTCCCGGTATTTGACAGCAAGGGGATAAAGAAGGACCGTTTCCAGATCGAAAACCAGAAAGAGAACGGCAACCAGGTAATACTTTACGGAATACCGCTTATGTCCGGGCTCCAGTAAAGGCACACCACATTCAAACGTGGTTGCCTTCTCAGGCCGTGGCCGATATGGACCAAGTAGTGCCGATGCTCCCAGCATTGCCAGTACAACCAGCAATGACATCCCAAGATACATGACGATGGTTTCAAAACCGCTCATCATGTCAGGCCTCCTCTCTTAGCCAGTGGGCTAAAATGAATGATGGTTCAAAACTACCACAATCCCACGACCTTAGCAAGCCCCAAATTATAACAGAGGTAGGGTGTTAATTTAACTGTGAAAAATATCACCAAAAAGGCGATATGTCAACTATAATGAATATTTATTCACTAATTACGTGCATTGAGACACGTTCAATTTATCACTATGTAACGTGCTAAGATCGCGCTTGTGAATTGTGTAATTTTTCAAAAAATACAGCAACTAAACAAGCACAAATATAACATGGAATAATCTATGTGAAAATATTTAAAATGAAAATTACTTGTACTGACGATGGAATAATAAATCAGTCCCCACCATGTTCATGGATCAGACCAGATGACAGGCCACCTTCCTCTGGCCATTCAGGGACCTCAGTTCCGGCTGCTGTTGCCGGCAGATTCTCTCAGAGATGGCACAACGCTCCCTGAAGGCACAGCCAGATGGGATTTTGTTCAGGGGAGGGACCGTACCGGGTATTGATGATAGCCTTCTTTGTTTTATCACTTCACCATAGGGCACAGATTCGAGAAGGCCCTTGGTATAAGGATGAAGAGGGCGGTCAAACAGGTCATGTACAGAGCCCTCTTCCACGATCCTGCCTGCGTACATCACCAGCACCCTTTGGGCTATGCGAGCCACGACCCCGAGATTGTGGGTGATAAGCAAAAGCCCCAGAGACATCTCGGCAGCCAACTCGTATAGCAAGTCGAGGATTTGGGCCTGTATGGTAACATCCAGGGCTGTGGTAGGTTCATCAGCAATCAGCAGGTCTGGACGGCAAGACAGGGCCATGGCAATCACCACCCTCTGGCGCAGCCCTCCAGAGAGCTGGTGGGGGTACTGATGATAAGTCAACTCAGGCTCTGGGATACCAACTCCTGACATGAGTTTCAGCACCTCCTGTTTGATCTCAGACTCACCCTTTCTGGTATGCACCAAAATGGGCTCGGAGATCTGAAAACCAACAGTGAGTACAGGATTTAAGGCGGTCATTGGTTCCTGGAAGACCATACCTATATTGTTGCCCCTCAGCCTCCTCATCTCGCCTGGAGAAAGCCCCAAAAGATCCCTGCCCTTGAATACTATCTGGCCTTCGGGTATCTCGAAACTGTCATCTGGCAACAGCCTGAGGATGCTAAATGCAGTAATACTCTTACCGCAACCTGATTCCCCCACGAGGCAAACCCGTTCAGAGCGACTGACAGAAAAAGAAACGCCCCTGACAGGATGCAAGGGGCGTGGTCTATTTTTGATCAGGACATTTAAGCCCTTGATATCAAGTAGCTGGGCCTGGTCTATCATTCACGATTTTTTATGAGAAGTGTAGCAGGGTCCAGAAACATGGGAGGGGCATTTTCATCCACATCTCCCTTGATGACGGTTATATTTATCTCCTTCTTAGAAGGCTTGAGACCTATGAGAAACTGAAAAAGATCCGACACGTCTTCCACTGTCTCCGGGAGGCTTCCGTGCTCTATATCATCCTCAGGCTGTACTTTCACAGCAAACCAGACTGGAAATCTTTGCTCCCTGGCGACAATTTTCAACTCTGTAAGGGCCTCCCTCACTCCTGTCCCAAAGGGAAGACCATCAATGATCACGAGCTGGGGGAAGAAAATACCTTGTTCCGTCAGGTCATTCAGCCTTTCCTCCAGCTTGGATACTGAAAAGTCGTCCACCCTGAACGTCATTATGAACCTGTGGGGCAGTATGGTTTCCCAAAGTTCCGAGGTGTTTTTCAGGTTATATTCATTGGCAATATTATGAAAAACCTCTTCATACCACAGGCAGACCTTCCTGACTGGTTGAGTCAGGCTTATATGGAGCACATTCCTACCTTTGAGAAGGTTATCCAGGGCCAGTTGAACCAAAAAAGCGGTCTTCCCCACCCCGGCCTTGGCCAGGACTGCTCCAAAAGCCCCTTCTTTGAGAGGCTCTTCTTCCTGTTTCCCGAGTATTCTCAAGGGGTTTCTAAGAATCAAGTCCTGTTTCAGCATTGATATCGACCTTTCTCTCAAATATATGATCTGGCTGCGTTGTGTACATGGCAATACATATTTTTTCAACGATTTTCTACTACCTAATACCATTATGGGGTCTTTAAGCAGCCTTCTTTTTTTCCTGTGCCTTTTTCACCAACTCTTCAGCAAGGGATTTTGGTACTTGACGATAGGTGGAGAACTCCATGGTGAACTGGGCCTTCCCCTGGGTAGATGACCTGAGATCTGTTGAATACCCAAACATCTCGGACAGCGGTACCTCGGCCTCTATCACACACATCTCACCCTCATCCTGGGTACCGAGAATCATGCCCCGCCTCTGATTCAAAGAACCCATAACAGCACCTTGGAACTCTGAAGGGGTCTCCACCGCCACCTTCATTATGGGTTCCAAGATCACGGGCTTGGCCTTTTTGAATCCTTCCTTGAAAGCCCCTCTTGCTGCTGCCTGAAATGCCGTATCCGAAGAATCCACAGAATGGGAGGCACCGTCGTTTATGACGACCCTTATGCCAGTAACAGGAAATCCGAGGAGAAGCCCCTTGGCAAGGGCGCTCCTAAAACCCTTTTCCACAGAAGATATAAATTCCGTAGGGATGGCCCCACCCACGATCTTGTTGACGAACTCGAACTCCTCTTCACAGGGCTCCATGTAGCCAGCCACTCGGCCATATTGTCCAGCACCACCTGTCTGCTTCTTATGGGTGTAGTTGAACTCTGCCCTCTGAGAGATGGTCTCACGGTATGCGACCTGAGGGGCCCCAGTATGAACGATGGCGCCGTATTCCCTTTTCATCCTTTCTATATAGACCTCAAGATGCAACTCTCCCATACCTGAGATAATGGTGTCTCCTGTCTCATGATCCACCCTGACCGTAAAGGTAGGATCTTCCTTGGTAAATCGAGAAAGGGCCTTTGACATGTTCTGCTGACTCTTGTTGTCCTCGGGGACAATGGCCAGGGAGATGACTGGCTCAGGTACGTGCATCGATGTCATGCTGTAACGGATTCCTGGGGCCGTGAATGTATCTCCAGAGGCACAATCTATACCAAAAAGTGCCCCAATGTAACCTGCGGGGATCTCCTGGATATCTTCCATCTGATCGGCATGCATCCTTACTACCCTACCTACTTTGACCTTCCTGCCAGTCCGGGAATTTACTATGAAATCACCCTTTCTTAGGGTTCCCTGATAAACGCGGATATAGGTGAGTTGTCCATATCTGCCTTCTTCAAGCTTGAATGCAAGGGCTACCAGGGGTACATCTGGATCAGGACTCAGAAGCACTTCCTGCTCGTCATTTTCCAGATCCAATGCCCTGTTCTCCACCTGACCAGGATAGGGCAGGTATCTGGTAACAGCGTCGAGTAAGGGCTGAACCCCCTTGTTCTTATAGGCAGAACCTATGAAAACCGGGGTGATCTCTCTCTTGAGCGTGCCTTTCCTTATGGCATCTATCAGGAGGTCTTCAGGGACTTCACCCTCGAGAGCGGCCTCCATCAGCTCTTCGGAAAACATGGAGGCTGCATCTATCAAGGCCTCCCGTCTTTCTTCCACTTCAGCCATGAGTTCTGCAGGGATCTCGGCCTCTCGGACCTTTTCCCCTTGCTGTCCTTCGAAATAGATGGCCTTCATCTTTACCAGGTCGACAACACCCTGAAAATTGTTTTCGAGTCCAATGGGGACCTGAAGGGCTACGGCATTATGATGAAGCTTTTCTCTGAGTTGGTCGATCACCCTATAAGGATTGGCTCCACTCCTATCACATTTATTTATAAAGGCCACACATGGCACCTTGTATCTGGCCATCTGCCTATCTACGGTTATAGACTGGGACTGGACACCACCAACAGAGCAAAGGACCAAAACACCTCCGTCGAGCACCCTCAAGGCCCTTTCTACTTCTATGGTAAAGTCCACATGGCCAGGGGTATCTATTATGTTGATTTCATGCCCGTTCCACTCGCAGTAAGTGGCAGCAGAGGTTATCGTGATGCCTCTCTCCTTTTCAAGCTCCATGAAATCCATGGTGGCACCCACACCATCTTTGCCCTTTACATCATGAATGGCATGAATTCTGTTGGTATAATAGAGTATCCTTTCTGTAAGGGTTGTCTTTCCAGCGTCAATATGAGCGCTGATTCCAATGTTTCTGACCTTTGTGGGATCTTTCTTCATTTTTCTTTCTACCTCTGAACAAAACAATCTCGTGCAATAGGCTCTTTCGAGAGAACCTGGCCTCTAAAGCTATGTAAAGACAATTGAATTTTAGCGCAGAAATAACTGACCTAAGGGATTCTTGCGTTTCGAAGCATTTAGAGGTTTGCCTATCTAACTGCTAAGACCTCCTTTGTCAAGCAGAAATATAGCCATTCTGCTCTCAAGAGGCCTCTTACATGGAAAAAAATTCCCTTTCAGGAGGATATTTTCAATGCCTGTAGAGAAAAATAGTTATTCTCTTGCATGAAGTCAATCACCCCCTGAACAACCTTTACTGGAGCTGTTGGATCAATCAGGTTCGCTGTTCCGATCTGGATTGCACAAGCACCTGCCATCAAAAATTCCAAGGCATCCACATGGGTAGTTATCCCACCAATACCTATGACCGGGATATCCACGCAACGTACCACCTGCCATACCATCCTCAGCGCCACGGGTTTAATAGCTGGCCCTGAAAGGCCTCCAAAGATATTGCCCAACACAGGCCTTCTCTGCTCTATGTCTATTGCCATACCAAGCAAGGTATTGATCAATGACACAGCAGTGGCACCAGCCTCTTGTACAGCTACGGCTATTGCACATATATCGGCAACATTTGGAGAAAGCTTGACTATTACTGGCAAATCAGTGGCAGCAACAACCCTCTTGGTTACCTCTGCTGCCTGCTGTGGGTCAGTGCCGAAGGCTACCCCTCCCTTTTTTACATTGGGGCAAGAGATATTGATCTCCAGCCCATGAATTCCTTTGTTGCCTGCCAGTCTCCTTGCCAATTCCTCGTATTCATCTGCACTGTTCCCGAGGATATTCACTATCGTAGTAATACCTCTTTCCCTTAGCCAGGGAAGTTTTTCCTTGATAAAGGCCTCGACACCAACATTTTCCAGACCAATGGCATTCAGAAGACCACAAGGGGTCTCGGCAAGACGCGGTGGAGGATTGCCTTGCCTCGGCTCAAGAGAGATACCCTTCACCACAATGGCCCCAAGATCTTCCAGATTTACGAAATCCTCTATCTCAGCACCATATCCACATGTCCCTGAGGCCAACAAAACAGGATTTTTCAGGTCCAGTGAACCGATACTTACCCTTAGATCCACCCTACCTCGTAGGCCTTTTACTTGTCCGTCCATGACTAAATCTGGTCCCAATCGATCAAGTTTGCAGGAAACACCGGGCCATCTTTACAAACATGGAGATAACCCTGCCTACCTGCCCTTATGGCACATCCCATACATAGACCAATCCCGCATGCCATATAGGCCTCCAGAGAGACCTGGCACTCTACCTGATAACTCTTGCTGAGTCCGGCTACGGCCCTCAGCATAGGGATGGGCCCGCATGAAAAGACTATGATCTGTCTCCTCGATTCTGCCTCCAACCTGCCAAGAAGCCTATTGAGCACCTCGGTTACAAGGCCTTTGTTTCCAAAACTTCCGTCTTCAGTGGCAACAAGCACGTCAAGACCTGTTAGAGAAAAGGCATCCAATCTCAAGAGAAAACCCTTTGTAAGGGCACCAAGGATAATCACCCCCTTTCCTCCCTTAAGCCTATCGGCAAGAAACAATAGGGGGGCAACACCAAGGCCTCCGCCAACAAGGACCGGGATCTTTGCCGGCCTGACCTCGAACCCCTTCCCAAGAGGCCCCAAGACACATAGAACACTTCCTCTACATACCTTTGCCAATAGCCTGGTGCCACGTCCCACAACCCGAAAAAGGATCTCTATATGCTCTTGCTGGGCATGGACTCTATGGATTGAAAAAGGACGCCTGAGAAGTGGATCAAATCCAGCCTCTTGCCGTGGTCTGATCATGACAAACTGCCCTGGGACAGCATATTCCGCTATTTCAGGGGCATGCAGTGTAAGGAGAAAGGTCTCTGGAGCTACCTCCCGGATGGACACGACCTTTGCAGTCATGTCAAAACGACCTGCCATATCCCCCCACCCTATATTGAGACATGGTTACACCACCCCTATCTAACAGGCATCGAGACATAACAGCTGTCTTCATCCGCTCAGCATCAAGGAAAACGACGTCGATGCAAAAAGGATTATACTGATCGCTGCATTCATCCTGAAAAAGGCTATATTCATGCGGGATAGATCATCAGGTGTGATTATCCTTCTCTGGATCATCAGAAGGATAAAAGTAGCAGCCATACCCAAAAAATATATCCAATTGAGCCCTGCAGCTAAACCTGTGGCCATGAACGCAAAAAAGGCAATCAGATGAAAAAGGGCCGAGATCCTGAAGGCCTTTCTAACCCCTACCTTGGCTGGTATGGAATGTAGTCCTCGTTTTCTATCAAACTCCACATCTTGGCATGCATACAGGATGTCAAAACCGGCAATCCAAAACATCACGCCAAGACTCAAGAGAATTGGCACAAAAGTAATGGAGTTTTGAACTGCTATCCAACCCGCCGTGGGTGTTATACCGATGCCAAGCCCGAGAAACAGGTGACAAAGATAGGTAAAACGCTTTGTGTATGAATAAAAGACCAAGATGGCCAGGATCGGGGCAGAGAGTTTAAAGGCCAAAGGCGTGAGATTATAACATGCAACGAAATAGACAATTCCTGCCACCACAACCATGGCCCATGCCTCGGCCTTTTTTATTGTCCCAGTAACAAGGGGCCTGTCCTGTGTCCTTGGATTCTCAGCATCGAATGTGAAATCCACTATCCTGTTCACCCCCATTGCCACGGTACGGGCTCCTGCCATGGCGAGCAGGATCCAAAGGCATACCTTCAGGGACAAAAAGCCCCTGGCAGCCAGGAATGCCCCTACATATGCAAAAGGCAATGCAAAAATAGTATGTTGAAACTTGATCATATCGAGAAAGGTCGTAATCTTTCCCGATATGCCCTTTATTCCCTGTCTGCTCCTGAGAGTCTCTGACAAAGGCCCCTCCCTATTCCACTCTTTTCATCCTATCTGCAGGATCTCGTTTATCTCGTCCCTATGTCTTTCAAACGCCTCATGGGCCAAGGCCTTCAACCTGCCCTCTATGTCGTCGGGTTTTGGAAGCTTTGGGACATTAGGCATCCTATCTTCTATTTCAGATATATCGGGGAAGGCAAGTTTTTTTTCCAACTCCCCCATCTTGGAAGAATCGATGTTCTTTCCCAATGCCTTTACGGTTGATTCATCCTCGAAATTCAAGTTTCGCAAGAATGACATGATCTCGTCCAGGGAATAGTTCCTCGTGAACTGGGCAATCTCCTCTTTTACCACTGCAAGTTCATCCAAGATATCTTCTCTCAAGTCATCGAACTCGAGATACTCCTCATAGAGTTTCCTATAGCTATCCATGACGAGATTGGTAAACTTCGAGCTCTTGAACCAGCCATGAGGTTCCATGCCCTGGAGGAGTCTCTTTCTTATATTTTCAGAATGGACTATGTGATCATCGAAAAACGGTAAGCCTTCCCAACCAAGTTCCTTGAGAAATCGTTCAATCAGGTCCTTGTCCATTAAAAGCGCATAGATTCTGATCATCGCCGGGCCGAGTTTGTCTTCATAGACCCTGACAAGATCTTCTATCATCCTGGTGACATTTTCACTGTCTTCTTCTATCAGTTTCCTGATACGGAAATAACGCTGGGCGATCTCTTTTCTTACCTGATAAGCCAGGGCCTTTTCTATGTCTGGACACATGGCATCCTCCCTCTTACCAATTTTAACTTGAAACAGGATAGCTGGCCAATATTTACATTGTCTCAGAGGTAACCCGTTCTCGAAAGCAATGGATACCCCCATTACCATACAGCCTTGCAAAATCTTCTCTATATGGAGGTTCTCATAGATATAAACTAAGAATTACCACGCCATACAGGCAAGTCCTTGACTTCAAACCCCAAGAATTCAGCGAGTCTACCAACAAAAAACACAGCCATCTCTTCCAGGCTGGATGGGTGAGAGTAAAAGGCAGGCATTGCCGGAAATACCGTGCCTCCGGCCTCACAAAAGGCCAAGAGATTCTTTAGGTGAATCCTGTTGAGTGGGGTTTCCCGTACTACAGCTACAACACTTCTTTGTTCCTTCAAGAAACAATCGGCACAACGGTGTATGAGATTCATGCTGACACCGTTTGCTATGGCCCCAAGGGTCCCCATTGTACACGGCAATACGACCATGGAGTGCCACCTACTCGAGCCGCTGGCAGGGGCAACGTCGAAACGGGATACATCATAGACTACCGTGCAGAACGACTTGATCCTCTCTACGCCTTCTTCTCCAAGTTCCAGTCTGCACACCTCGAGGCCAGTATGAGAAAACACCACATGTACATCCTGCCCAAGCTCATACATCAACTCCACAAACTTTAGGCTATAAATAGCACCACTTGCTCCTGTGACAGCCATGAGAATCGGTCTCATCACCTCTTGCTTCCCTTTTACTGTCATTGAAGCCCCAACCTCGACCAGATGGCATCAATCCGTGCCTTAACATCACTATCCATGGTGACATCCTTGGGCCATGTCCTACCAAATCCTTCTCCTCTACACTTCCTCGTACAATCTATACCTATTTTACCCCCGGTTTCCGGCCCCAAGGCTGTCTGGTTCAATCCATGTATTGGCCCTTCACTAAAACATATATCTCTCAATGGATCCATGTTATTGCCAAGACGCCACAGGACCTGAGCCAGATCTTGGACATCCACATCGGCATCAAACAGGCAGATGACCTTAAAAAACCTAAAACCTCCAAGGGCCCAAAGATCGTGGATAACCTTTCTGGCATGCCCTGGGAACTGCTTCTTTATGGATACGAAGGCCAGGTTATTGAATATGCCCTCGATAGGCAAATTGATGTCCACGATTCCAGGTATGGCCTTTCTTATCATTGGCAGAAAAAGCCTCTCGGTTGCCTTTGCCATGAAACAATCTTCCATAGGGGGAGGCCCAGGAACCGTGGCGGGGTAAAGGGCATCTCTTCTCATAGTAATGCATGAGATCCGAAAAACAGGATACTCGGCAGCCTGGGAATAGTATCCCGTATGGTTGCCAAAAGGGCCTTCAAGACATCTCTCATGGGGGCTGACAGTGCCTTCCAAGATCATCTGTGAACAAGCTGGCACTTCCAGATCCACTGTCCTGCACCTGACGAGTTCCACTGGCCTCTTCCTCAAAAATCCTGCAAACCGAACCTCATCGATCCCATCTGGCAGAGGGCATGTTGCAGCATATATCATTACCGGTTCTGGACCAATGGCTACAGCCACCTCCAGCACCTGGCCCTGTCGTTCTGCCTTCTGAAAGTGCCGAGCGCCCCCCTTGTCTGCATACCAATGCATGGCTGTCCTGTCCCTACCCAAAACCTGCATCCTGTACATACCCACGTTTCGTGTCCTGGTTTCTGGATCCTTTGTGAACACCAAAGGGAGGGTGATCGATGGTCCCGCATCCCCTGGCCAACACTTTAGGACAGGGATCCTGCCAAGATCTACCTCCTCTGCCTCGAAGATCAACTCCTGGCAGACTGCCCTGTCCTCAGGGATCAGTTCTGGATCTTCAAAGGGATTGGCAGCGTGTGCTTTCCTCCCTTTTTTTAGATGCCCTTTTTTGAGCTCTGCTTCCAAAAAATGCAAGACTTCATGGCCTAAATCGTCGAGCGATTCTGTTTCAAGGGCAAGTGCCATACGTTTAACAGATCCAAAGACATTGGTAAGGACAGGGATTCGAGGGCCTGAAATGGATTCAAACAACAGGGCAGGCCCGTGCCTCTGGCTCACCCTTCTGGTTATCTCGGCTATTTCAAGCTCGGATGAGAAGGTTTGGCTGATACGCTTTAGCTCACCTTCTTCCTCGAGCCGATTGACGAAAGCCTGCAGATCCCTATATGCCATTGCTACTCCTTGGTGTTTGGATAAAAAATAAATATAAACCGGGATATTTCTTTCAGCGACAAATAACTTTCACCATACCCATATTGACTGCTTCAAGATGCCATGTTATTAAAAAGATCCCTTCAGGGGCTGTAGCTCAGTTGGGAGAGCGCGTGAATGGCATTCACGAGGTCAGCGGTTCGATCCCGCTCAGCTCCACCACTCAGAATCCAAAGAGGCCTCGAGTTTTTCTACTTGAGGCCTCTTTATAGATCTATTTCCATTCTATCTGTTCTGTCTGGTCAAAAAAACAAAAGAAACCGCCCTACTCTTTACGCATTACATTCTTGCACAAGATGCCAGATAAGGGGGAGAGACAAAACTCCCCTTACTGCTTTATCCTCCTATCTGGCACTTGAGGCACCAGGACGACCATACTCTCATCCAAAGACAATCTTTCGAAATCATAATCAAATTATTTCACTTGGCATCTGCAGTACATAATCCTGACTCTTTGACTTTCAATACAACATCACCTATGGACATACTGCCTTTTCCTGAGTTATGGTATCACCTACAAAAAGAGGGTTGGGCTCTAATACGGGGTGGCATCCTTCTATATTTTTAATCTTTTTTGCTCGCGAGGTTTCTCACAACAATGGAGATCGAAAAAGAACTAAAGGCGGAAAGTGACCTTAAACCCCTTCCAGACCCCTCGAATCTGGGCTTTGGCATCCATTTTACAGATCACATGTTTCTCATGGACTATATAGATGGCCAAGGCTGGCATAAACCAAGGATCGTGCCCTATGGAGATTTCAATCTCGATCCGGCTGCCGTGGTCCTCCACTATGGCCAGGCTATATTCGAAGGCCTCAAGGCCTACAGGGGTAACGACGGTCGTATCAGGCTATTCAGGCCAATGGAGAACATGAAGAGGATGAACCGATCGGCGTGGCGCATGTGTATGCCCCAGATCGACGAAAGGACCACCTTGGATGCCATAAAAGAACTCGTCAGGGTTGAGTCAAGATGGGTCCCTGACCAACATGGCACGTCTTTGTACATCAGACCATTCTTGATAGCCACCGAGGCATTCTTGGGGGTGAGACCGGCACGAGAATACCTGTTCTCTGTCATTCTCTGCCCAGTGGGTGCCTACTATGCGGAAGGATTCAATCCTGTCAAGATATTCGTTACGGAAAAATTCGTCCGTGCTGCCAAAGGCGGCGTAGGGGAAGCAAAAACCGCAGGAAACTACGCAGCAAGCCTCATGGCATCAGAGGAGGCCAAGAAATTGGGCTTCACCCAGGTGCTATGGCTGGATGCAGCAGAGAGAAGATACGTGGAAGAAGTTGGTACCATGAACATCTTCTTCTTGATAGAAGACGTACTCGTCACTCCTGCCCTTTCAGGGAGCATACTTCCAGGCATCACCAGGGATTCTGTGATCCACTTGGCCAAATCCTGGGGTATAAAGGTGGAAGAGCGGCCCATTTCCATTGACGAGATCATTGAAAAATCAAAATCCGGCCTGCTCCAGGAATCATTTGGCTCCGGGACAGCGGCTGTGATATCTCCCGTTGGTTCCCTGTACTACATGGGCGATACCATTGAGATCAACCAGGGCAAAACAGGCCCCCTGGCAAAACGACTCTTCAATGAGATCACTGCCATACAATACGGAGACAAGGAAGACGAGTTCGGGTGGATAGAGACAATAGAATAATCAATGGATAACAAGGCTGCATGGTATCTGTATCAGCAGCCTTGGGCCAATTCCCTTCTGGCACTTTGACGATAACCCTCTACAAGCTCTTGGACAAGCTCTTCGACAGAGACGATCTTGTCCACCCTCCAGACATTCTCTCCACAAAAGACAAAACCTGCATTCAGATTGCCTCTTTGGGCATTTACCAGGGCCATGCTGATACAGTATGGGGTGTCTGGATAGCGGCAGGTCCTTATACATTTGTAGACACACTTTTTAGGATGTTTTTCACCCCTTGCCATCTTGTCGAGGAACGGGCCCTTTAAGGCCCTGCCAGGCATTCCAACAGGGCTTTTGATTATCAGGACATCATCCTTTGATGCCCTAAGATATGCCCTCTTGAATTCGTCAGATGCATCACACTCATGGGTGGCCACAAAACGGGTACCCATCTGCACCCCAGATGCCCCCATCTTGATAAACCTATATATATCTTCTCCTGTATATATACCACCGGCTGCAATAACAGGTATTGTGGCCCCGTATCTATCTTCAAAGGCCTTCACTGCCTCTATGACATCCCTTACCAGATTCTCTACCTGGAATTCAGGCTTGTCCAGATCTTCGGCCTTAAAGCCCAGATGCCCTCCTGCCTTTGGACCTTCTACCACAAAGGCATCAGGAAGCCTGTCATAATGCTCTTTCCATCTACGACATATCAATTGAGCTGCCCTGCCAGAAGAGACTATGGGTACCAAGGCGGTCTGGGAATCTTCAGGGACCATGGCTGGCAATTTCAGAGGCAGGCCTGCCCCGCTTATTATTATATCCGCCCCTGCCTTGGCAGCTATGGAGACCATCTCGTCATAATCTTGGAGGGCAACCATGATGTTCACCCCTATGGGGCCTCCGCCAGACATCTCCTTGGCCTTTTTGATCTGCTTTGCAAGGGCCCGATGTGTTGCACCCTGGGGATCCGAATAAAAATCTTTCTCTGTTATACCTATAAGAACAGCAGCAAGGACTCCAATCCCTCCTGCCCTGGCAACGGCGGATGCCAAGCCAGCCATGGAGATACCTACACCCATCCCCCCCTGGATAATTGGATACCGGGATTCCACATTACCTATTTTGAGAGATGGGGGATCGAAACTGTTGATCTTTGAAGTCATGCCAGCCTTTTAGTCCAGAGTTTCCTTCCAGTCAAGAGGCTTAAACCCGGATTATGCACACATCAAATGCATTAAGAAAGTTTTTCCATAAAAAACATTTGGATGGTTCGCATCAAGTCGCCCTGTCATAGCTATACCTAAAAAGGTGTAAAAGGATCCAGGAGAGATCTTCTGGCATTTGAGGCTTACAGTTTGCCAAATCTGTTGCCACTTGAACAAAGGGTCTTAAAATTCAACAGGCAGCTTTTGGACCTGTGACCTGGTAAAAACCGGCCCATCTTTACATACGTAAACAGGTCCCACATTGCAATGGCCACAGACTCCCAAGCCACATTTCATCCTGTTTTCCAAAGAAAGATAGACCTGATCATCGGTCCAGCCGACCTCCTCGAGTGGCGGCATGGTGAATTTTATCATTATCGGTGGGCCACAGATAAGGGCAGCAGCATTCTCTGGTGAGGGCTTTACCTGTCCGGCAATTGTGGGGACAAACCCCACGAGCCCTTTCCAGCCCGGGGCCTCTCTATCCACTGTGATGTGGACATCGAGGTCGTCTCGTTCCTGCCACTGCTTCAATTCCTCCTTGTAGAGAAGCATGCCAGGTGTCCTTGCACCATATACGACTGTGATGTTCCCATAATCCGCCCTGTGTTCAAGCATATAGATAAGTGTGGACCTGAGTGTGGTAAAGGCAAATCCGCCTGCGATTATCACTATATTCTTGCCCTTCAGCTCACTATCGACAGGAAACCCGTTACCAAGAGGCCCCCTCACTCCTATGGGATCGCCAACGTTCATCTTGTGAAGGGCGGTTGTAACGACCCCGGCCCTATTAACCGTAAAGAGGAGATGGCCTTTCTCAGTAGGGGAGGATGCTATACCTATGGGGATCTCTCCTTTGCCGGCAATGCTCAACATGGCAAACTGGCCGGGCACATGATGCCAACCAGCCCTGTCAGCATCATCCTCTAAAACCAACTTGAAGGTCTTAAGATTGCCATCCTCTGTTTCAATCACTATGTCATCTATCCTAGCAGGATAAGGCAGATAGGGATTCATCACTTTTTCTCTCTCTAAAAGATGTCAGACTGCAAGAAGTTCTTTCATTACCTGCCGTATATCTATATTGACAGGACAGTCCCGGACGCAGCGCCCACATCCTACGCAGGACAAAGGGCCAAAGCGCTCGGGAAAATATTTCAGTTTATGCATGAAGCGGTTCCTAACCCTCTTCACCTTCTCCCCACGGGGATTATGACCTGAGGCGTGGAGGGTGAACAGGGGGAACATACAAGAGTCCCAATAACGTATCCTTCGCCCCTTTCCCCTCAAGGTCTCGTCCTGGATATCAAAGCAATAACAGGTAGGACAGAGAAAAGTACAGGTACCACAATTGATACAGGAATCCGAAAGTTGCTGCCAGAATGGGGCATTATAAAGGGCCATCAGATCCTTCTGAACGAGCTGGGAGGCTGGTTCCATGGCTTCAGGCAGTGATGTCGGGGCATTATCTCTTATCTCCTGGACGGCCTGGCGTTCAGCCTCCGTGGCATCCCTGGCAGAAGAAGCCTTTTGCAAAAGGCTTTCACCTCTTTCGGTTACGGGCTCGAGAACAAATCCATCTTCCAACTCGAATACCAGGATATCCAAGCCTTCCGTCCCCACAGGAGAACCGCCAGTCCACGTACAGAAACAGGTGGAACAGCCATTGCGACATGCAAGACCCACGAGAATCACATTTTGTCTATTCTGCTGAAAATAGGGATCCTCTTTGTATGGCATGGAATTAAGGAGCACACTTCTGGCATCGCAGGGCCTGACTCCCACAACGAGCCTTGGCTTCTGTCTTTTTTCTGGCTCTCGCAACCGGAAGGAATCGTCCTGTTTGGGCCTTGCTGTGAACTCAAACAGTGTCTCTGGCTGGGGGAAGAAAAATGTCTTTATGGAACCCTTGGGTACCCCAGGTGCCATATCAGGGAGTTCTCCGCCTTCAAGCCTCTGCCAACTCACAATAGCCTTTTCATTTTTCTTGGGGCCAAAGATCTCAAACTGGCCAGACAATTCCTGGAGCCACTGTTGAAAACCTGCCCTTGGAAGCATAAGCGCCTTCACTTTTTTTCACCTTTTAGGGATTCGGTCAGGATAAAATCCTGGGGATCATCCTTTTTATACGTGGTAAGAGGAAGAGGCTCCTGGACACTCATGCCTGCCTCTATTCCATAGAGCTGAAGCACATCCTTTTGAAGCTTCTTGGTCAAGATCCTCATACGGATGCCCATAGGACATGCACTCTCACAAGAACCACAATCAGTACAGCGCCCAGCACAATGATATGCGCGAAGGATGTGGAATATGGCCGTATCTACAGAGTCTATACTCTTACCGACCCATTGCGGCCTGGAATCATCCACAAAGCAGGTGGGACAATAACACAACGGACAGGCATTTCTACAGGCATAGCACCTGATACATGATTGGATTTCGGAAGTAAACCACTTCCACCTCTCCTGTGCTGAAAGGGCCTCTATCTCCTCCACCTGACTAAACCTATCTGGGAGATCTCGTTCTCCTTTCAACTCGCCGATCATATCATCGAATATAACGGGATCGGGATGGACACAGCTCTTACAGTTATCCCTGACGACATCCCAGCGATTTATCTCTTCTTCAAAGCCAGGGCCAGCAACCACCAGGGTGTTGTCCCCTTCCTTTACAGCAGTTACGTCTCTATGAGCTATGAGGGCCTGGACCTTTTTTCTATCCACCATCCCCCTGCTTGAAATACCTATGATCACAAGACGTTCTCTCTCGACCTGGTTCTCTTGGATCTGTACCACCATATTTCTGGACCAACAGCCGGTTGCCACGACTCCAACCTTGGGAAGAGGGCCCTGTGGCGGTGGTTCATTGGGCCGCCTTGGTGGCTCAAAACTCTTCAGCAGCGCTGGTAGATAGTTGGCCAGATTTAGTACACAAAAGCTATTCCACTCAAGCCTGTCTGCATCCTCTGGTGTTCTGGCGACAAATGGCCTCATCACCATGGGAACAGACCCGGAAGCATAACCCAAGAAGGCTGCCACCCGACCTGATTCCAAAAGTTGGCGTGCCTTCTGTCTGAGCTCTTCGGTTATCTTTTCATTCATTGTGGACATGATCAAAATTCCTTTACCAGATGCCTTGCTGGCCCAAGACGTTTCACCCGCTCCGTGACTTCTGTGGCAACCTGTGCAAACTGCTCCCCTTCAGAGGCTGAAATCCATGAAAAATTCACCCGGTCAGACTCTATCCCTACAAACTCCAGAAATCTCTTGAGGATGGCAAAACGCCTCCTTGCATAATAATTACCACTTATATAGTGACAATCACCAGGATGACAACCTGATACCAGTACCCCATCTGCCCCAGATCTCAAGGCGTCCAGGATCATGTTGGCACTCACCCTACCAGAGCAGGGCACACGGACGATTCTGAGGGAAGGAGGATACTGATACCTACTTACCCCTGCCAGATCTGCCCCGGCGTAACTACACCAGTTACAGAGAAAGGCAATTATCTTCGGTTCCCATTCCCCTTGTTTCCTTTCTGTCTCATTCATAGCCCAGCCCTATCTAAAAATCTTCCATGGCCGCCTCTACAGCCGCCATCAACTGTTCATTGCCAATATTTTTCAAGGTAATGGCATCTGAGCGACAACCAGCCACACAGGCGCCACATCCCTTGCAAAGGCCTGTATCCACTACTGCCTTTCCTGTATTTGGATCCATATTGACCGCATGATAGGCACAGACTTGGGTACACACAGAACAGCCTGTACACTTCTGCAAATTGACCTGTGCGGTAATACTTTCAGCAGGAACTGCATCCCTGGAAAGGACCAAGCCAGCCCTGGAAGCTGCTGCCTTGGCCTGTGAGATTGTCTCCTCAACTGGCTTGGGATAATGACAGAGTCCAGCCAGATATACACCATCAGTGGCAAAATCCACTGGTCTGAGCTTCATATGGGCCTCAAGGAGAAAGCCTTCAGAGGTCATGGCACACTTGAAGAGCTTTGAAAGCTCTCCAACATCGTCCCTTGGCCGCACGGCAGAAGCGAGGACCAGGAGATCTGGATGAAGAGTTATGTCAGCGCCCACTATGGGGTCGCGCACCTCCAACTTGAGCCCACCACTGTCCTCAGAGACCCTTGGTAGGTTCTCGAGATCGTACCTGATGAATATTATACCCTTGGCCCTGGCTTTTTGATACAGGTGTTCCCTCTTGCCATAGGTGCGGATATCCCTATAGATCATGAAGATATCCATATCGGGATTCAGGTCCTTGAGATGTAGGGCCTGATCAATGGCATGGGTGCAACAAACCCTGCTGCAATATGGTCTTTCAGGCACCCTCGAGCCTACACAATGTATGAAGACCGCCTGATTGAGGCCACTAAGGCCTTGATCATCCTCTATAAACCTCTGATCGAGCTCGAGAAGTGTGTGAACATTGGGATTCTTGCCATAGAGATAGTTCCACTTACCCTCCCTTGGTTTGTACGATTCCGCCCCCACTGCCACTATGGCCACGCCGTGCTCCAGCTCAGTTCCATCTGAGAGCTTGGTCTTGAACTGACCAACTGAGCCTGAAACCTCCTCTATGGTGGTCTTTACTCGGACATTAATCTTGTCGTTGGCCTCTACCATCTGTACGAGTTCGTCCAGATAGGGCTGGACCTGTTGTCCTTGCCATGTCCGAAAAAATTTTCTTCCATGCCCACCGAGCCTGTCTTTTCTCTCAATAAGGGTCACGGGGAAGCCCTGATCTGCCAAAGAGAGTGCTGCCGTCATCCCTGCAATACCAGCACCTATTACCAAGGCGGATTTGGTCACTGGCACACTGTTGTAGGGAAGCGGCTCATCTCCCCGTACCTTCGCCACTGCCATCCTGACCAAGTCCTTCGCCTTCTGGGTAGCAGCTTCAGGATCGTGTTGATGCACCCAGGAATCCTGATCCCGGATATTTGCCATCTCGAAAAGGTACTTGTTGATCCCTGCCTCTCTAAGGGTTTCTTGGAACAAGGCCTCGTGGGTCCTGGGTGTACAAGATGCCACAACCACCCTGTTCAGCCGCTCTTTCTTTATGGTCTCAGCCATCTGATTGATGGTATCCTGAGAACAGGTGAACAGATTGTTCTGGGCAAATACGACGCCAGGCAAGGTCCAGGCATAGTCGGTAACGGCCTGAACATCCACGACACTTGCTATGTTTATACCACAGGAACAGACGAATACGCCTATACGAGGGGGTTCTGCATGGACATCCCTTTCTGGAGGAAACTCCTTTTTCTTGGTCTCTGTCCACCTTGAGACGTGAAGTAGACGTTCCGCCTCGAGGGCTGCTGCACTGGCCTCCACCACAGACTGAGGTATGTCTTTCGGCTCTGCCAGGGCCCCGCATACATAGATACCCTTCTTGCTGGTCTCAACAGGCCTGAAACATGTCGTTTCTGCAAAACTATCTGCGTCGACTTCTATCCCCATATCATGAAGCAATCTCATGACCTGAGGATCTGTCTCAAGGCCCACGGACAACACCACGAGGTCGAATTCGTCTTCTCTTATCTTGCCCTCTTCATCGGCATAGCGTACCCTGAGGTTATCTCCTGTAGCTGGACAAACTGTGTGCACCCTCGCCCTTTTGAACCTTATCCCTTCTGCCTTTGCCCTTTCGTAATATGCCTCGAAACCCTTGCCGTAGGTACGCATATCCATATAGAAAATCGTGGCATCTACGTCACCGCTGGCCGAATGCTCCCTGGAAATAACCGCCTGTTTTATGGCCTGCATACAACATATGGATGAGCAATAACCATGACATGCCCTATTTATATCCCTTGAACCTATACATTGAAGCCATGCAATCCTCTTGGGTTCCTGATGATCAGACGGCCTTTCCATGTGTCCCATGCAAGGCCCTGAAGGGCTCAACACCCTTTCGAACTCCATACTCGTGACCACATTCTTCAGCCTCTTGTATCCTGTGAAGTCAAGACTTTCTGGAGAATATGGCCTGAAGCCCAGGGCCAATATCACAGAACCTACCTCTAACTCGTATTCCTTGGGGGTGTCTTTGAAGTTTATTGCGCCCGCGGGGCAGACCTTTTCACAAAAACCGCATCTACCCGGCTTCTTGAGATATATGCAGTGTTCTGGATCTATGGCATATTTAAGGGGTACAGCTTGGGGATACCTCAAATAAATGGCCTTTCTCGTATCAAGTCCAAGATCAAATTCATCTGGGACCTTTTTGGGGCATTTTTCAGCACAACTACCACAGGCGATACACTTTTCCACATCCACATATCTCGGGTTCTGCCTGATCTTTACCTTGAAAGACCCTGGCTCTCCACTCAACGACAGTATCTCTGAAAGGGTGAGAAGATTTATATTTAGATGTCTGCCACACTCGACAAGCTTTGGTGAAAGTATACAGGCAGAACAGTCATTTGTAGGAAAGGTCTTGTCAAGTTGGGACATGCTGCCACCAATGGCAGAACTCCTTTCGACAAGATGTACATAAAAGCCACTGTCAGCCAGGTCCAGAGCAGCCTGGACACCAGCAATACCGCCCCCAACAACAAGAACAGAACCTCTTGGCGTAGTCATATCTAATCCTTCCCTGCCTGGACTCCACTGTCATCAATGACGAGAGCCTTCTCTAACCAGTTCCACAGATGGGTCGTCTTCCACTTGCCTCCATAAAAATCACATATATCGATCACTTGTGTATGACAATTATGACAAGGGGTTATCACCACATCTGCACCTGTGGCAGATAGTTGATCAAACTTTAGCTTGCCATACTTGCGCCGGTTTTCAACAAAGCCGGCCTGGAGCGATCCTCCCCCACCACCACAACAATAATTGTTGGACATCCTTGGCCAGACGTCTATGAAATTTTCCTCTCCAGCCACCTTTTTGATCACATAGCGGAGATCCTCAGCCACCACATCACCCAACCCCTGACGCACCAGCTTACAGGGGTCCTGAACAGTGAACTTCAAACCATCCTTGTTCCAGGCAGGATCAACCTTGAGCCTGCCCTCCCTGAGCCACTTGGCATAGAGGCTGATAATGCTGACGAATTCAAACTTGTGAGGGATATTGAAGCGGCGCAACCCTTCCAGGGTCGCAAAAAACATGTGGCCTCACTCGGTATTTATATAATATCGGCAGCCCAAGGAATCCACTACCTCTGCCTGTTTCCTGACGGTATATTCCCAGTCCTCGGGATCTCCAGTGAATAGGCAATAATTTGCCCCGTCCCACCACTCGGAGGAATAGGTCCAGTCAATCCCTGCAACATGAAGGATCTTCCAGAGGGGAACCATTTCCTCGGGCTCGACCGTAGGCTCTTTGGCATTTTGATTCAGATAGTAGGTCGCTCCCTTTTTGTCTATCGGTGCAGTGAGATCCTTCCACTGTGGTTCGTTTTCCCTGACCTCCTCCAGGACATCATTCACCACCCAGACGAAGTCTTCATTGGGGATGCCTGTACTGTTGTTCTGCCTCTGGAGATCACAAGAGCGCTGGAGATTTCGAGGTCGTTCCTCCCTGGGCCTCATCCCGCGAATCTCGTAGACTATCCTGCCCACATCAATGCCCATGGGACATGCATACTTACACCTTTGACACATTGTACAGGCATAGATCCAGTTGGTCTCCAGGATCTGTTCATCCTGGCCAAGGACCAGGAGTCTCAAGAACTTACGCGGATCCATGTCTTCCAGCCCCGTTGCAGGGCATCCGCTTGCACAAAGCCCACAGGTGAGACAATAGTTAATTTTCGCTTCAGGGACAGCCTCTTCTATCTTTTGTTTAACGGCTGCCCTGATCCTTTCGAGATCTATGTTTTTTTCCTGCATGCCTGGATTCCTCGATTTTGCCCCGCGGCTGTGAAATTCCCGCTATTTGCTTAAATGTCCTATCTCCCTCCGGCCTAAACTTTGATACTGTCAAGGACCAGCAGAGATACTACCCCAAAAGCATTATACACAGCTTTTATAACCCCCGCTGTACAACTGTTGAAGAAACAGAATTAATAACTAAATTTTCATGCATACTTTGTCAATTGAACCGCGACTCAGTTTGCTTTACTGGCCAGGCAAAAGATCGCTTTTCCTCTTTTTTTCTCTGTTTTTCTTAAATTTCCACCATTACCCAGGAGCTCGCATTCCAAAGATAAACAAAATGGGCTGTCTCCGTAAAGGATGACAGCCCATTAACAACCTCATGATTTACTGACTAACATCTCTATCTGATCGGTTTCAGTTGAACCCTTCTATTCAGTGCCCTGCCCTCGGGTGTATCATTTGGAGCTACAGGCCTTGTAAAGCCATAGCCCTTAACTGTCAGCCGATTGGCAGATATGCCGTGGGCTATGAGATAATTGGCTACTGCCTGGGCCCTTTTGAGGGAAAGTTTCATATTATATGTAGCAGATCCAATATTGTCCGTATGGCCCTGGATCTCTATCCTCATCCCAGGATTCTGTTTCAAGACAGTAATGACTTGGTCAAGATTTTTGTAATATTGAGGCTTGATATCCGCCTTGTTGAAATCGAAAAGGAGCCCCTTGACGATCCAACAGCCAACCTGGTTCACCTGAGCACCTTTTGGCGTATTGGGACATCTGTCCTTGGCATCGACCACCCCATCTCCGTCACTATCACAGGGTGGAGCAGGGGCAGGTTCACGGCATGCAGCAGGACATGGGACCGGCGGACAAAGAGATTTTGCCTTATCATATGCCGCCTTTGCAGGCCCCATTGCATCTTCACATCTGCAGCTCTTGTAGAGAGCCACTGCCTTTTTCTGGAGATTTTCTGCCTCTTTGTATTCTTCTGGACACTTCTTGTCGAGCTTTTTGGCCCTTGCATCATTCAAGACCGCCCTGGTTGCATGAAGCTGTTGGTCTACCTGTACAGCCGGACCAGCACACCCTGCAATCAAAAAAGATAATATCACTCCCATTAACATAAAAACTCTCATAAAAACCTCCTTCTGATTTTTGCTGAATTATGTCAGGATTTCAGGAAAGAAGTGCCTCTCTCCCCTCTGTTCCCCATTGTTTTCGTAACCAAGACATCCAATCAATGTATCCCAAGATTACCGAATATTGTGAAAGACACAAGTGATTTTTTGCGATTTCATCCAAAATTGTCAGCTTGACCCCAACTTTTGGAACCCTTATAGTCCATTTCATGAAAAAAAATAAAAGAAAAAAGAAAAAAAATATCAAAATTTCCAAGGAATTAATCCTCAGCGTCCTGAAGGAGGCGGGATATCCCCTGTTCATGAGAGAGATTATTCATCTGCTCCACACCCCCCCAGAGATGAGACAGATAGCAAAAAGGCTGGTGAAGGAACTGGTTAAAAAAGGGGAGATAACCCTTCTCAAAGGTAATCGTTACGGTCTGACCAAGCAGATGAAGCTCGTCACTGGCACATTGGTGGTCCACCCTGATGGATTTGGCTTCGTACAACCGAAACAGGCAGAACAACAAGACGTCTTCATTCCGCCAAGAAAACTGAAGGGCGCTGTTCATGGGGATCTGGTGACTGCAAGGATCGAGAGGGATTCGCCAAAGGGGCCGGAAGGCTCCATAATCCGCATCATGGAACGAAACCTCAAGGAGGTGGTTGGCATATTTCATTCCGGGAAGAACCTTGGGGTGGTAGTGCCAGAAAACGAACGAATCCACACGGAGATACTCATTCCAAATCCAAGAAAATACGGCCACATAGATGGCCAGGCAGTAATCGCCAGAATCCTGCATTTTTCACGGACAGGAAGCACGGCCGAGGGTGAGATCATAAAGGTCCTGGGAGACCCGGACGATATCACGGTGCAGGCCCAGATAGTCGTGAATAAATACCAGTTGCCCCACGAATTTTCTAAAAAGGCCATGGCCCAGGCACAAGAGATACCGGATAGAATAAGAGACCAGGATCTGTCAGGTAGGCGGGACCTAAGAAATCTCCCCATTGTCACCATCGATGGTGAAGATGCCAGGGATTTCGATGACGCCGTTCATGTAAAAAAGACGGCCAAGAGCTTCATCCTCACTGTGGCCATAGCCGATGTGAGCCACTATGTGACAAAGGATTCTCCCTTGGACATGGATGCTGTCCAGCGTGGTACCAGTGTCTATTTCCCCGACAGGGTCATCCCCATGTTGCCGGAAAAACTGTCGAATGGAATATGCAGCCTGGTTCCAGACGAGGAAAGGCTCGTGGTGGTGGCAAAGATCTACTTCGACCACTCGGGTAAGGTGAGGAAGTCTGTTTTTTTCAAGGCGGTCATCAAAAGCCACCAGAGATTCACCTACAAGACTGTCCAGAGGCTACTGGATGGCCAAGACGAAGAATTGCTAATAAAATACAAACCTTTTCTCAAGACCCTCCGGTACATGGAAGAGCTTGCCCTGGCACTGATGAAAAGGAGAAAAGAGAGGGGAAGCATTGATTTCGATCTCCCAGAGCCAGAAGTGATCCTTGGCCTTACAGGAGAGCTCGAAAGCATCGTGCACCGGGAACGGAGTATGGCTCACAGGCTCATTGAAGAATTCATGATAGCAGCCAACGAGGCAGTAGCCAGATTCCTGAACGATCGCTCCATCCCCACTCTCTACAGGATCCATGAACCACCGGAAAAGGACAAAATAGAAGATGTGGTGGAATTTCTGAGATCCCTTGGATACAACATAAAGGTGCCCCAAAAGATCACCCCTTTTTGGTGCCAGAAGGTCCTGGGCATGGTAGAGGGCAGACCTGAGGAATATGTGGTAAACTCCATGCTGTTGAGGACAATGAACCAGGCGATCTATTCTCCAGAGAACAAAGGACATTTCGGCCTCGCATCTCCCACGTATCTCCACTTCACATCCCCAATAAGACGTTATCCAGATCTCATTGTTCACCGGATACTCAAGGGAAATATGAGAAGGGTGAGAAAACGCCCCGTATATCGCAATGAAGAGCTGGGGGGGCTGGGCCAGAAACTCAGCCAGGAAGAGAGAACCGCCATGGAGGCCGAGCGCGAGATGCTCGACAGGCTAAAGGTGAGATACATGGAGGAAAAGATCGGAGAAATCTTCCATGGTATCATATCCTCAGTGACCTCCTTTGGCATGTTCGTCGAGCTCAAGGAGATTCTCATCTCAGGTCTCGTAAGGCTTGTGGACATGGCTGATGATTATTATGAATTTGACAATAAGAGGCATATATTGAGGGGGAGGAGAACGGGTAAAATCTACAAACTGGGCCAAGAGGTAACCCTCCGTCTCATATCAGTCAACAAGGCCAGGAGACATATAAACTTCGAGATAATCCAGGAAGAAACATGAGCGTTCCCAAAGATGTTCTAAAGCGCATACAAAAACTCAGGGAAGAGATCAACTATCACAATTACCGGTATTATGTGCTGGATTCTCCAGTGATAAGCGACGAGGATTATGATGCCCTGGTGCACGAGCTGAAAGAGCTTGAAGAGAGATATCCCGAGACCATTACCCCTGACTCCCCTACCCAGAGGGTTGGGGCACCACCATCTGACAAGTTCAGGACAGTCCCCCATTATGTCCCCATGCTCAGCCTGGATGATGCATTTTCTCCGGAAGAGGTGGAGGAATTCGATGCCCGGATAAAAAAATTCCTGGGCACCGACCAGGAGATAGAATACACCCTCGAGCCCAAAATGGACGGGCTTGCAGTGGAACTCGTATATGAAAAAGGGGTCTTCGTCCTGGGATCCACCAGGGGTGACGGATATACTGGGGAAGATGTGACGAATAACCTGCGCACCATACCTTCGATACCCTTGAGGCTCCTGTCAAGACATGAAAAGGTGCCTGAACTCCTGGAGGCCAGGGGAGAGGTGTACATGGAGAAGATGGCTTTCAAGCGCCTCAATGAAGAAAGAGAAAAGGAAGGCCTTCCACCATTTGCCAATCCCAGAAATGCTGCAGCCGGCTCTCTTAGGCAACTGGACCCCAAGGTGACAGCCCGCCGCCCCCTTCAGATCTACCTCTACGGCATAGGAAGGGTCAGGGGGCACTCCTTTGAAACCCAGTGGGACATCCTACAGACATTCAAGAAATGGGGATTGAGGGTAAACCCGCTGATCAAAAAGGTAACAGGCATAAAGAAGGCCATTGGCTACCATGAACATCTTGCGGAGATAAGACCTAAGCTCGACTATGAAATCGACGGCATGGTCATAAAGGTCAATGATCTTGCCCTGCAAGAAAGGCTTGGTACAAAGGCCAAGAGCCCGCGATGGGCCTTGGCCTATAAATTCGAGGCTGCTCAGAGCATCACCAGGATAAAGGATATAATATTGAGTGTAGGGCGTACTGGTGCAATAACACCCGTGGCAGTCATGGAGCCTGTTAGGGTAGGCGGGGTGACGGTGAGCAGGGCAACCCTTCACAATGAGGACGAAATAAAGAGAAAGGATATCAGGATTGGAGACTGGGTGATCGTGAGACGGGCTGGGGACGTGATCCCTGAAGTGGTCCGCCCCCTGAAAGAACGCCGCACTGGCAAGGAAAAACCCTTTGTCATGCCAAAGTTCTGCCCTGTATGTGGCTCGAGGCTTGTCAAAAAGCCTGGTGAAGCCATCTACCGCTGCCCCAACCCGGATTGCTTTCCAAGGCTTGCAAAACGCATTGCACATTTCGTGAGCAAGGGGGCCATGGATATAGAAGGCCTGGGCCCCAAGGTCGTTGAACAATTGATAACTGCTGGCATAATACGCGACGTGCCAGATCTCTATTCCATCAAGAAGGAAGACCTCTTATCTCTTGAGGGCTTTGCCGAAAAATCTGCGGAAAATCTACTGACAGCCATCGAAAAGAGCAAACGCACTAGCCTTGGCCGTTTCCTTTTTGCCTTGGGCATAAGGCACGTAGGTGAAGTCACGGCCCAGATGCTTGCAAGACATTTCAAGACCCTGGACCGTATCATGAATGCAACCAGGGAGGAACTCGAGGCCATAGAAGGCATAGGCCCTGAGGTGGCTGGAAGCATAGCCGAGTGGTTCTCTGATGACAAAAATCGCACCCTTATAAGACGTTTGCTGGATGCCGGCATTGAAATAGAGGGCACAGAGAAGAACAAGGAACTTCCCCTCCAGGGCAAGAGCTTTGTGTTCACTGGCTCCCTTAACAGATTCAAGAGAGAAGAGGCCAAAAAACTCGTCACCGCCCTGGGGGGCCAGGTACAATCCACGGTTGGGAAAAGGACCGATTTCGTAGTGGTTGGAGAAAATCCCGGCTCAAAGCTTGAAAAAGCCAAAAAACTTGGGGTAAAAACCATAACAGAAGAAGAATTTCTCAAACTCATAGGCCAAGGCTGACAAATTGGTACTGATTAAGGAGAACCATTCCCATGAAGAGGATCCATGCTAAGGTTTCAGGGATTGTTCAGGGGGTCTATTTCAGGGCATCCACCAGGGACACGGCCAGGGCCCTCGGGCTAAGAGGCTGGGTGAAAAATATGCCAGATGGCTCGGTGGAATTAGAGGCAGAAGGCCCGGAAGAAAAGATTTCTCAGCTTATAAAATGGCTAAATCAGGGGCCCCAATATGCCAGGGTGGAGAATGTAGAGGTTGAAGAGATACCTGTCACTGGTAAAGAATCCGACTTTCACGTAGACTTCTGATGCAATTCGAAACGCATGTTCTATAAAATTGCCTGGCGCCAAAGATGGTGGGCAATCTTGCCGATCTTCAAAAAAATGGCCCATTTCACAGAGGGCCGGGCATCCAAAATTAAAGGGCCGAAGCTATTTTGCCGAGATGATAGCTAACAATATCAGTCAAATCTGGCTGAAAGATCGATACAGAACCTATACAGGTGAATCAAATGGCGAAAAAAATCGGCCTTTTCTTAGTATTGCTGTGTTTCGGTTGTTTGGAAGTTGCTTCGGCAGATGAATATTCTGGAATGTGGTGGGACATAAGCAAACAAGGCCAAGGTTTGTCCATAGTACAAAACGGCGATGCCATATGTGGCGCCTGGTACCTCTATGATTCTTATGGCAATGACATGTGGCTGGTATTCAGCGGTGCCCTTGACAGCTCTCAAACCATGACAGCCGATCTACTACAATATAGCGGTCCTCCCCTTGGCTCATCATGGGAGCTCGGTAGATTGAAAAGCATTACCAAGGGACACATAACCATAACATTCAACAGCGCTGAAAACGCCTCCATGCATTACTCCCTCGAAGGACTGACAGGAGCGCTCAACCTCACACCGTTTGCTAATGATTCCGCCAGTTTTTACTGGGACCCCCAAAGGCCTGGACAGGGCATCGGGCTCTTTACAGAGGGCCCAAACGTCTATGCAGTGTGGTACCTGTATGATGAAACAGGCAACGATATGTGGGTCACAACCCCTGGTGATCTGTCATGGGCCACCATGAGTACGGAGCTTTATCAGTTCACCGGCCCAGCCCTGGGTTCTGACTGGGATACTGCATCGGTCGTTTCTACCAAGGTAGGGGATGCCAGCCTTTCTTTTCCAGATTCCACATCGATCACCCTGTCTTATTCCATACATGGCTCAAGTGGACAGATAGATGTGGTACCTTTTACCTGCTCTGCACCTTGACGTTTGAAACCTGGGCCTTCATCCCGTACAAAGGGCTAATTCATTCCAAGAAAGAGCTTTTTTACATCAACCCTTTTCTTTATCAGCCCCTGTTTAAACATGATCTCCTCTGTCTGGCCCCATGCCTCCTGATCTATAAATCCCACCTTGTGCTGCCCATGAGCAGTGATGAGGGGAGAGGTCGCCTTGATCTGCTTCATCAAGATGCGTTTTGACAGACCTTTTTCGTATCTCGACAGGATATCCACGGCCTCATCCAGGTTTTCTGGCCTTATGGCCTGCTGCCATCCTTCCAAGATACACTGTCTGAAAAGCTTGACCATCTGTCCATGACGTTTTTGAAACTTCCTGGACGTGATGAGAGAATTTGCCACAAAGCGTATGCCATATCTACCTGGGTCCAAAAAGCCTGCCTTCTCCCCCAACCTATCCATCTTCTCCGTGAGGGTAATCCCTTGCGTATTCCTGTAGCAGGGCCATAGATCCACTTCTCCCCTCCAGAAGGGTGTATAGTCGTAGGTTATGGCATAGAGATGCAATCTCGAAGGATCAAGACCCAACCTTCCTGCCAAGGCCATGAAAATGGCCTCGTCATTGCCACCATACGTTATGCCAACGGTGAGTCTGGCCAGGGATTCTGCTGGGCGTTCTGGATCAAAGGACACCCTTGATGCATTAAATATCCATTGCAATGGGTTTTCCTGAAAGATCTGTGCTATCACCAGACAATCAGCCCCCCTGGATACTGCCCTAATAACCTGATCGGCAGAGGCAACCCCAAAATCAGCACGCCCAAGCTCTATGTCCTCTATTGCATCATGTTCGGCCCCTCCTTCCTTTATGGTCACATCTAATCCCTTTGCAGCGAATAGTCCTTTGTCCCGTGCCCACAAATCACCTATTGTACTTGCATTGAATAGCCATTTCAGACGATATGAAACAGCCCTTTGCCCCATGGTAGATTTCTTAGATCTTGTTCCCTGATCAGAACAACCACAAAGGGAAAAGAGGCCGACAAGGATCAACCCCACAATGACAAGATGAATTTTGCCTTTATACATGTCTTTTACACAACTGCTACCGATGATGCGTAAGGCTCAAAAACAGAGAGCTACTCGACAGAAGGACTTCTACAACTTTGGAGGATTTGTTCATGGGCAATCTCTATCCATTTACTTGAATACGGGTGGAGAAGGCATGGACTTTAGTTTTTCTACTGGACTTTCCGCCTGTTTATAACCCGCTGGGATCTGAAAGGTGGATGACGGCAGATGCTTCTTCTTGACAGAGACTACTGTGAAGGCCTCTCTAACCACTTGACCATTGGTTTGGGGATGGTGGATCTCTTTCACTATCTCTCCGTATTTTTGGATCTTGAGTTCGAGTTTGCCAATCTGACGTGCCTCTGAACCAGCAAAAGGCATGCTTTCCATGGATATCTTGTTCATTGCCTTTTCAAAATCGTCTATCTTTGACTTATCCATCTCCTTGAGGATATCCTGCCTCAGTTCTTTTGAGACCCAATATTCAGAGATGGGATGCCCGTCTTTCAATATCACATATTTTTTTGCAGTATAACCAGCTATTTTCTCTGTCTTTCCAGTATCCTTCAATGCCAATCTGGAATGGGATCCAGACTGGATACCCATCATCTTCTCCAACATCGCCCTTTGTTCAGGAGGCAGAGACCTCAATCTGTCCTGGATCTGTTGCATCCCCTGTTGCATACTGGAGACCATCTCCTTGAGCGACATTACAGAATATTCCTTTTTATCTGGATTCACCATAATCATGGTTCCCTTGTCCAGATCCATGATGGTATATTCGCCATCTGTACTTACGGTCTTGACCTTGTTGGCCTGGAAATATGAGACCTGCTTCTGTCCCTTTTTCCCATATACCTGCTCAACAACGATACCAGCAGAAGTTGCCTGTACGGACACTAAGAACAACACAGTAAATAGCCCTGTAAATACAAAAAAAATCTTCCTATTCATTCGCATTTTGTCACTCCTGAATTATCTTTTTGATCTTATTAAAATCTATCTTTTCCCCAAAATCGTAAAGCACATCCTTCGATCTGAGATTAGAGCCCGAGACAATCACCACAACCCTGTTCAAGATTATTATCTGGAGCTTCCCACTGCCAGAGGCACTGTCCCACTCCTCTATTGCCTTCTCCCCATTTACCGTTACTATCCGGTTGTTGCCCATAAGTATGGGGTTAGCGAGGATCATGGCAAGGCCCAAGACCAGGGGGGAATCTACATCTACCTCGACCTTCACTCTTTGGTCACCAGGACCTCGATAGGTTCTTGAAACCGTGACACCTGCCCCCAAACCCAATCCAGAGCCTCTGCTGCCCTGAGACTGTTCGATACTCCAACCACTCGGTGGCCCAGGCAATACGAGCTTATACCTATCCACTTGTTTGTCCTTGATCAATCCAATGGCAAGCTGAAGCTCGGATACCGCCTGGGAATAGTTTCCCTTTTCATAGAGTTCTTCTGCCTTTTTCATACTGTTCAGTACGTCATCCGCATTGACGATAGAGGGTAACGTGAAAAAAAGAACGGCCAAAAGGGCTATAATCCTCATAAAATCCATCATTCTTTACTTTTTATTCTTTTCAAAAGGTGCTATAAAAAATATTTTCCCTTGCCTTAAAGGCAGATATTACTGATTACCCATACCCTTAGGGTCAGGCAACAAAAGGTTAACACAGATGAATTCTAATACAAGCAAACCCTTTGATTGTGTAGCTGAAACCTATAGCCGGTTTGACATAAACATAGTCAGGGGCCAAGGTGCCAGGCTTTGGGACGACAAAGGCAGACAATATATTGATTTTACGTCTGGGATAGCAGTTTGCAGCCTTGGACACTGCAATCCAAAAGTGGTAGAGGCGGTAAGAGAACAGGCTGGACAGCTCTTCCATATCTCCAATCTGTACTGGACTGAGCCTCAACTCAAGGTGGCCTCTACATTGGTGGAACATTCTTGCACCGATAGGGTCTTTTTCTGCAATTCAGGTGCAGAGGCAGTAGAGGCAGCTATAAAACTGGCACGAAGGCATGGACATGCCACCAGGGGACCAGACTGCTATGAGATAATCACCCTCGAGGGTTCTTTTCATGGACGCACCCTTGCAACCATTACGGCAACAGGCCAGCCCGTCTACCAACGTGGGTTCGAGCCCTTGCCTCCTGGTTTCACCCATGTCCCTCTGAACGATACAAGGGCATTGGAACTGGCAGCCAATAGGAGGAGGACTGCGGCTATTCTGGTGGAACCCATACAAGGAGAAGGCGGGGTACGCCCCCTTTCTGATGCCTTTCTCGAGGCCACCAGAGCAGTGGCAGATGATTTGGGAGCGGTATTGATATTTGATGAGATCCAGGTAGGCATGGGACGGACAGGTACACTCTTCGCTTATGAACAAACCCCGGTGGAACCAGATGTGATCTGCCTTGCCAAGGCCCTCGCCAACGGCATGCCCATCGGGGCCATGCTGGCCAAGGAGGAGATCATGAAATACCTTGGCCCGGGAAGTCATGCATCCACCTTTGGAGGCAATCCTGTTGCTTGTGCAGCAGCCGGAGCTGTCCTTGACCAATTCCTACAGACCGATATCCTCCAACAGGTGAAGCAAAAAGGGGAATATCTGAAAAAACGGCTCGTCGAACTGACACAAGACTGGAGGGAGGTAAGGGAGGTAAGAGGTAGAGGGCTTATCCAGGCAATCGAATTCCATAGCCCTAAACCAGATCTCGCTTCATGGCTCTTGGAGAAAGGCTTCTTGAGCATAGTTTCTCACGGGCTCATCCTCAGGCTCCTGCCACCATTTATAATAGGGAGAGAGGAAATAGATCAATTCATTGAAACGCTTGCCGAATACAAACATGGGCAAGATTCATAAGTCATAAGTTGGAGAGGGGAAAGATGAATCACCACCCAAGACATTACCTTGCCGTATCCGATCTTGAAAGAGACCAACTGCTCCAGATGATAAACAGGGCCATAGAACTGAAAAAGCGCCACAAACAGGGGATTCCCCATCGTCCCGCCGTGGGCAAAGTACTTGGAATGCTCTTCGAAAAGCCTTCCACCAGGACGAGAATATCCTTCGAGGCCGCAATGTTTCAACTTGGAGGAGATGTCTCCTTCATGCCTTCAAGAGACCTTCAGCTCAAAAGGGGAGAACCCCTCAAAGATACGGCTCGAGTGCTTTCAAGATATCTCGATTGCTTGGTGGTTCGAACTTTTGGCCAAGAGATAGTAAATGAATTGGCCGACTGGTCCGATATACCTGTAATCAACGGACTGACTGATCAACACCATCCATGCCAGATACTCTCGGATATCATGACAGTCATGGAATTCAAGGGGCATGACCTTCCTCGTTTGAAGGTTGCCTGGATTGGAGATGGGAACAATATGTCCCATTCCTGGATTCAGGCAGCTGCGCGGTTGGGTTTCCAGCTAACCATTGCCTGCCCGGAAGGATTCGAGCCTGATCAGGCCATCCTTGCCGAGGCCAGGGCCGAGGCCTCACTGCCGATAGAGGTGATACACGATCCAAGGCTCGCCGTTAAAGATGCCGATGTTATCAATACTGATGTATGGGCCAGCATGGGCCAGGATGACGAGGCTGAAAAAAGGAGACGAATCTTCCGGCCTTTTCAGGTAAACTCAGACCTGTTGGCTGATTGCGAAAAAGATGCGATAGTCCTGCATTGCCTTCCTGCCCACAGGGGAGAAGAAATCACAGAAGAGGTGATAGAGGGCAGACAATCTGTCGTTTGGGACCAGGCAGAAAACAAGATGCATCTTCACAAGGCAATCCTTGAATGGGCAATGAGATTACAGGATCAGGGATAGATTTTTTTACGTACAACTGAGGATAGCAGAGGAAATCATGGCAGAGATCAAAAAGATAGTGCTTGCTTATTCCGGGGGGCTCGATACGTCGGTGATACTTAAGTGGCTACAGGTCCATTATAAATGTCCAGTGGTGGCCTATGCGGCAGACATAGGCCAGGATGAAGATTGGAACGCCGTCCGGCAAAAGGCCATTGAAACAGGGGCATCGAGTGTCCATATCCTGGATCTCAAGGACGAATTTGCCTCAGATTTCATCTTCCCCATGCTCAGGGCAAATGCTATATACGAAGGCACTTATCTCCTGGGCACGTCTATCGCCAGGCCATTGATTGCCAAAGAACAGATCAAGATCGCTGCTGAAGAAGGTGCCGATACCGTCAGCCACGGTGCCACAGGAAAGGGTAACGATCAGGTACGCTTTGAGCTCACCTACATGGCCCTCAATCCTGAGATAAACATTATTGCACCTTGGCGCATATGGGACCTGAACTCCAGGGCCAAACTCATAGACTTTGCAAACGAACATGGCATCCCTGTTCCGGTCACAAAGAAAAAACCCTATAGCATGGATGCAAACATGCTTCATATAAGCTATGAAGGGGGCATATTGGAAGATCCCTGGGCAGAGCCCCCGGAAGACATGTTCACATGGACCAAAGACCTGGAAGATACACCTGACAGGCCAACCTATGTGGAAATCACATTTGAAAAAGGGGATGCAGTGGCATTGGATGACCAGCCCATGTCTCCTGCCCAGATATTGACTGCCCTAAACGAGATCGGGGCAGAAAATGGTGTTGGCCGGGTGGATCTCGTTGAGAACCGATTTGTCGGCATGAAATCCAGAGGGGTCTATGAGACACCTGGCGGCACCATCCTGAGGACAGCCCACATGGCAATGGAATCGATTACCCTGGACAGAGAGGTCGTGCACATCAGAGACGGCCTCGTCCCAAAATATGCCGAACTCATATATTATGGCTTCTGGTTTGCACCAGAAAGGCAGATGCTTCAGGTCATGATCGACAAGACCCAGGAAAACGTAAACGGCACAGTCAGACTCAAAATATACAAGGGCAATTGTATCGTGGTGGGCAGGAAGTCACCAAACTCCCTTTACAGACCTGATTTTGCAACCTTTGAAGAAGACAAGGTCTATAGCCAAAAAGATGCAGAAGGATTTATCAGGCTCCAGGGACTCAGGCTGAAGATAAAGGCCCTACTGGAAGAACAGTCTTAAAAAAGAGATCTGGATATGACGGTAAACGAACCGAAAACAGAAGAACGTAGGAGGAATCTGAGGGTTCCCTTCGAAACAGAACTTACAGTAACAAACCTTGGCAACGGTGCATCAATAAGGGCAGATCGGACCAGGGACATTTCCATGAAGGGGCTTTTCTGTGTATGCAAGAATCCCCTGCCCAAGGGCACACCAGTTGTTGCCCATATCGTACTTACCGGCACCAGCTCGGAGTTGAAACTGAGAATCGAGGGCCATGTTGTCAGGAGAGAAAAACAAGGCATGGCCATTTTTTTTGACACCATGGACATTGATGCCTTTATTCATCTGAAAAACATCTTATATTTCAATTCAGGCGATCCAGAAAGGATAGACAGAGAGATTTCCGAGAACTGACCACGTAATTTTTGGGAGAAGATATGAAACGAAAAGATGTAATATATTTTACCGAGATGTCGCCGTTTGCGGCCATCGGCTTGGCACTACTGGCCCTTGGGGCATTCTTCCTTACACTTCCTATTCTCATCGCAGCCCTTGTTGTCTTTGGCACTTTTGCTGCTTACATGGCATGGCGATTCACCAGTGCATTGAAAAAGGCCCAGGAAGAGATGTTGAGACAAGAACAAGAAATGCAGAAGACAGGTGGTTTTGAGAAGACGGACATCATCATAGATATCACCCCTGAGCCGAATGATAGACCCAGGATAGGAGATGGAAGGCACTGAACCAGTAGCCAAGAAGAAGACATTGACCCTCCCTCGGCCCGCCCTTGGCGATAATAGAAGCCATGAAAAAAGGCTCAGGGATTCACTATCCGGCCTTTATTCCCAGCCCCTGTCTCTCCCCTTAGAGACGGCAAAACGGCTGCCAAATGTACTGAAGACATCTGGCTTTGAAATCGATGTGGTTACTGTAAGCCATGATTGTGGCTGGGATATTGCAGATATTGCCCCCAAGCAGGGTATTGAAGGTGTCTATGGGCTTGGTATAGACCTTGGCAGCACATCCGTAGTTTTCTACCTGGTCGACCTGGAAAAGGGGAGGATCTCCAGGACGGTTTCCCTTGAAAACCCCCAAAGACGACATGGTGAAGACATCCTTGACAGAATCATCTTTGCGGGAAGAGGTGGCCTCGGCACCTTACAAAGAGAGGTGATAGAGCTCATCAATATGGCCACCTTGACGCTTTGTAAAGATGAAGGGATCACTCCTGCCTCCATCTATTATTCTACAATCGCTGGCAATACTACCATGTGCCACTTCCTTTTGGCCCTTGATCCCAGTCATATCTGTAAGGAGCCATATATACCAACGGTCAACACCTTTGATCTCCTAAGGCCGGATCAACTTGGGATCAACATCAACCCCCAGGGCTATATCTATGTGCTTCCCAATGTTGGAAGTTATTTTGGAGGCGATCTCTTGGCAGGCATACTCTCCTCAGAGATGTCCAAACGGGAAGAGATCTCTTTGCTGGTGGATGTTGGCACCAACGCCGAGGTTGTCCTTGGCAACAAGGACTGGCTCGTCGCCTGTGCTGGCGCAGCAGGCCCAGCCCTTGAAGGAGGAATACTCTCCTGCGGCATGAGAGCCAAGGAAGGTGCCATTGAACGGATAAAGATATCCCCCCAAGACCTGTCTATCCAATACAGTACAATAGGCAATATGCCTCCCAAGGGACTTTGTGGTTCTGCCATCATAGATCTCCTTGCCGAGATGTTCAAATCAGGCCTTGTTGACCCTACAGGGAAACTAATACCAGACAAGGACCCTGAAAGGATGAGGCAGATCCAAGGGGAGTGGGCTTATGTAGTGGCTGACAAAACCGAGACCAAGGATGGCAATCCTGTTTATATAACCCAGAGCGACATAAAAAACCTCATACGCTCCAAGGGTGCCATGTATACGATCCTGAACGTGGTCATACAAAGCGTTGGTATCGATTTTGACGACATAGAAAACTTTTTCGTGGCAGGTGCCTTTGGCAATTACATAGATCCTGAGCAGGCCATAACCATAGGCATGCTTCCTGACATCCCCCTTGAAAGATTCAAGGCACTTGGAAACTCTGCTGGTCAAGGTGCAGTAAAAGTATTGCTCGACAGACATGGCAGGAAAGAGCTTCAACAGATTTGCGAACGGATTACCTATCTCGAGATGAACGTGCGCGGAGACTTCATGAACCAGTTATCCGGGGCCCTATTCCTGCCACATACGGATATCTCCAGGTTCCCCACGGTAAAAAGGAAACTGGGACTTTGACAGGTAACCCCAAACATCTATTCGCCCCCAACAATCGTCTTGTCTAAGGCAAGACCCTACCTGTCTTCCATGCAGTATAGAGGATACATGCTATGAGCGAGAGCCCTATACCTATTGCAATAAAGCTCACAATGTACACAACCAACCTCATGAAGAAATTGGGAGGTCCCACCTTCATCTCTTCCAGTTCTTCAGGGGTCTTCCTTGTGATCTCTAACTGCCTCTCATTGAAATAGTCCTCTTCCGAGATTCTACCAGTGAATATGCTCTCGTCCACAGGAAACTTCATGGGCCGCAGGTGGGAATGAAAGAAATGAAAGATGAAGAGGAAAAATATGGCAAGCAGGGCCTCTTCAGAATGGAAAACAAGGGCTACATTCAAGGCCCATCCTGGAAGGAAACGGGTAGTCACCTCTGGAAAAGCCAACATCAGCCCAGAGCCTCCAATAACGATCATTCCCCAGAAAACAGCCCAATAATCAAACTTTTCCCAATAGCTCCACTTATCTCTCTCCGGCTCAGGACTCCCTCGCAAAAAACACTGAAATTCTGCCCAAGCTTCCTTGAAATCTTGAATTTTGGGGAAAAGAGAATCTTGAGAAAGGAGAAAACGGTAAAATCCCTTTACACCCTTTTCCCTGATCAATTTCAATAGATAATAGCCGTGAAGAAATACGGCAAGAAATAGAAAAGCTGCCATGGACCTATGGATGAGGTCTATGTCTTTGAATCCCCCCACCAGATCCACTATGCAGCGTGCCCAATACGTCTCCGAATAGCGTAGGGGAAGCCCGGAAAATGCCAAGCCCAATACGCTTACCAAAAGAATAAAGTGGGTGAGCCTGTGCCAAGCGGGGAACCTGAGATAATACACATAGCGCCTCCCCTTGGATTTTTCGATCCTGGCCTTGAGCATCCTTGGGAAACACCTCATCCAGGCCAGGGTATGGACAGTGGCCGAAAGCATGACCAGAATGAATAGCCACTTCATCATGATATAGGAATAATAAAGTATCGGATAACCGTCTCTATCGTGTACAGATGCATGGGGCCAGAAGGACATGAACATTGGACCTGTATTGCCGTGACATCTGCGGCATGCACTGGCACCTTTTTCCTTGGAAACAGGAGAAGAGGGATCAGAAGGCTCTAATATCTTATGCGAAGAATGGCAATCCCAACAGGTAGCACTTACACCCCCTTGTAATGCCAAAACCTGACCATGAAGGCTCTCTTTATAGCTCTCAAAGGGACCTGGATGACAGGAACCACAGGTCTTTGTAGTACTGATGATGAACTGATATTTCCCTACCTTATCTATCCTATGATAGCCATGACAAGTCTGACAACTTGGTGCTGAATCGGGATCGTCTTTATAGATCTCAAAGTGTATGCCCGCCTCGTATTCCTTTTCTTCATCCTTATGACATCGCCCGCATGTCTTGACGATGTTAGATTGGTTCACGGAAGATCTGGGATCAGAGATCGGCAATATATGATGTTTGCCATGACAATCATAGCAAGTAGCATTTTGCCTGCCCTGATGATCCTTTTTCGAATGTATACTGTGGTCATATTCATCAGCCTCAAATCCATGGCATTTGGCACAATCGGCAGGGCCTCCACCACCGGCTTTTTCATGACAGGCCTGGCAACCAAACCCTCTATGCACGGACACAGCCAGCAGCCTTGCACCCTGAGCAGGATTACCATGCAAAAGAGCCAGCAGCCAAACAGCCAAAATGACACTGCAAGTAACAGCATATTTGGAACGTGAGATAGTGAAAAAACGATCTATACAAAACATATCAGATTATAAAGTTAATAATATAACAAAAGCGTATAATTGCTAATTAATATTTCTACAAATATTCAGACTAATATAAGCAGAATGCTTAATACAAAATTATCAATAGTCAAGCATATAGTATACACAACAACTTAAAGAAAACTTTTGCATAACAAGTGTTTGTGAAATTAATCCAGATCATGTAACTCACAAGGGTTCTGAAGATGTAAGGAGTACCCGCAGGGGTACTTTGGACATTGAGACAAGTTGATCATTTGGGAATAGATGGAGAGGACAGAAAAAAGCTCAATAAAACAGCCGGCTTATCCAAACAGATGCCAATATACCTGCCACGTCTGCACACAGGGCTGCAGGCAATGCATGGCGGGTCTGCCTTATACCCACGCTTCCAAAGTAGACTGCAAGCACATAGAAGGTGGTCTCGGTCGAGCCCTGCATCACAGAAACGAGGTATGACAAGAAGCTATCAGGTGCCCTACTGACTATGTCGGACATGATTCCAAAGGCACCGGAACCTGACAAAGGACGCATCAAGGCCATGGCAAGGGCCTCGGGCGGCATACCGATAAACCCTGTGACAGGGGCAAGAAACTTGATGAATAGATCCATTGCACCACTTGCCCTTAACATGCCAATGGCAACAAATATGGCCACCATATAGGGGATGATCTTGACAGCAGTTTCAAACCCCTCCTTGGCTCCCTCTGTCATGCTCTCATAGACTGGAATCCCTCTAAAGAACCCAAAGATCAGAAAGAGACAGATCAGGACAGGAATGAGCCAACTGGAAATATTATTTATGACTTCAAGGCTGAAAAGGGCCCCAGGTGGATGGTGAACAAGCCTTGCAATCGAGGCAAGAACAAAGGCGGCAATGGCTGCCCAGACGAATAGCTTGGCAGTCAGCCCCATGGATACCCTGGAGGGTGAACCTTGACTGGTTGACAATTCCTCTTGGCCGGGGATCTGGTCTGAACTTTCAAAAACGACCTCTTGGCCGTGGAAAGGGGCCTGCCTTCCTTCAAAAAATTTTGCAGCCATGACTGCTACAAGGGTAGAAATGGTAGTTGCCAGTATGGAAGGGAGCAATATTGCCGCAGGGTGAGTGGCGCCGGCTGCTGCCCTGACTGTTATGACCCCAAGGGGCAATAGGGTCACACTGGAGGTATTGATTGCAAGAAACAGGCACATGGCATTGGTGGCCGTCCCCTTCCTGGTAGAGAGGCGATCGAGTTCCTTCATAGCCTTTATCCCCATGGGAGTAGCAGCATTTCCAAGGCCGAGGGCATTTGCAGCCATGTTCATGATCATGGCAGACATGGCTGGATGTCCAGGTGGCACATCTGGAAACAGCCTGACCATCACCGGTTTCAGACACCTTGCCATGAATCTCAATAATCCGCCATCTTCTGCCACTCTCATCAGCCCCAACCAAAGGGCCATGGGCCCGATGAGATTTATAGCCAAGGTAACAGCAGCCTTGGCTGCATCGAAAGAGGCCTTGGTGACCTGATCCATTGTGCCCTTGTATGCAGCAGTAACAGTGGCAATAAGGATCATACCGAGCCAGATGACGTTTATGGCGGCTGGCTTGTCTTCCATGAAATATTCATCTCCGCTTTCTCCATTGACTTAAGTCAATGCGGTTTCAGGCAAAAAGCCGATATTTTACAATCAGGTGTATCTCCATGGGAGAGCCTTGGAGATCACCGCGCATGACATCTTTGCCATGAATTTGACAAAAAACAAATTCCAATACCAAGGAGAATATAATGAAAGTCCTCAGAAAAATCATAGAAATAGACGAAGAGCTCTGCGATGGCTGCGGCCAATGTGTCCCAGCCTGTGAGGAAGGGGCCATAGAGATAGTAGATGGCAAGGCCAGGCTCGTAGCAGAAAAATATTGTGACGGCCTTGGCGCATGCATGGGTGATTGCCCCACAGGTGCCTTGAAGATAGTGGAAAGGGTGGCCGAAGACTTTGACGAAGAGGCAGTGAAACAATACCTGGACTCCAAGGCAGGAGGGAAATCTCATGAAGACATGGCATGTGCCTGTCCTTCCACCCAGATCAAAGATCTTTCTCCAGCAGAGCCCCCCCAAAAAAGCATCAAGCCAGGCCCTGGTCTGCAACCAGCCTTCCTACTTGGCCACTGGCCAATCCAGATCCGCCTCATCCCCCCTCATGCCCCATTTCTCAAAAATAGCGAGATAGTGGTGGCAGCCGATTGCGCTGCAGTGGCCTGCCCAGATTTTCATCAACGATTTGTCCAGGGCAACGTCATCATGCTTGGATGCCCAAAATTCGACGATGCCAATGATTATGTAAAAAGATTTCAGCAGATCTTTGAAAAAAATCCCATAGAGAGTCTTTCTACCGTAATCATGGAGGTCCCATGCTGTTCTGCCATGCTTGGCATACTCAAAAAGGCTGCAGAGAGGGCAGGCAGATCTTTTGATGTGAAAAAGACGATAATCGGCCTCAAGGGCAATATCCTCCAAGAGGATACGGAAAGGCTATGAGTAAAGGCCGGAGGGCGTGGTTTCAAAATCCCCTTCCTGAAGGCCATGATATCGAAGGGTGGCATATAGAAGCAGACCGTTCCAGATCTTCATGAAAGGACTTGGTGGATATGGTAGTCTCTTAAAAAAACAGGAGAAAAGACGTGTCCAAATTATTGGCCCTCGAGGCTATCTACAATTTCTATGAACAATTCGTAAAAGGTTTTTCCACAGTTTGTGAAAAAGGCTGCCATACATGCTGTACCACGAATGTGACTGTCACAAGTCTTGAGACCAACTACCTCCTCCAATCTGGCAACATGGACAAACAACTCCTTGCAAAGCTGGAAGAGGAACAACAAAAAGACCATTTTGTGCCAAGCACCACCATAAATACCACGGCAGCAATGTGTCTAGCCCAAAAAGCAATACCGGAAGAGACCAGCCCTATAACCTTTGAGCCCTGTCCCCTTCTGGATGAACAAGGTCTTTGTACAGTCTACGAACACCGACCCTTCTCTTGCAGGGCCATGTCATCCCAAACCCTTTGTCCCCAGGGCGGTCAGGCAGACATGCCCCCATTTCTGGTAACCATAAACCTGGCCATTTACCAGATCCTCGAACATATCGATAGCGAGGGCTGGTATGGCAATCTCCTGGATATGATCCCCCTGGGACTTGCTGAGAGGGGAAAGGTGCCCGATCTTGTTGCTGCGGCTGGAGGCAGGATCAAGACCAACAGGCAATTGCCCTGTTTTGTCGTACCTCCTGATGACACCATTCGCTTCAAGTCTTTCATGAGGAGGCTGGCAAAGGAAAAATGGGCAGATCATACCCTGGCAGAGCTGTTACCAGAGAAGTATAGCATACTGTCTTAGCAGAACAGATGGTGCAAAAAATGATAAGGCCGTCGTATACAGGCGGCCTTCCAAGGGGAGAACTCTTCGGAGAGAAACTACGTAGATCTAACCATAGGCATGGGTGCCAAGGATACAGGGGACCTTGTATTTTTCTTCCACGATCTTTTTGAATTCTTCAAAATCATGATTTTTACACATGGGGACTGCCTTGACCATGCAGTTACTGAGGTGAATAGCATCTACCTTCACATTTTTCATCACGCTGCCTATATTGTTGATAGTGGCCCTGCCTGGGCACGAACAACGAAGAAACCCCACCAGGACTGGATCATCGTATTTGGCAAATTCTCCATTCTTCTCGTTCACTGCATTGATACACTTGTATTCACCAGGGCAGCCATAGCCTGCATCCATGTAAGAACTGCATCCAATAACCAAGATGTTCATTGAAATACCTCCTTTCTTTTTTAATTATTGTTTTTGAAATTACATTTGTTCTGAAAAAATTCAAGGCCGAAACCTCGAACTACGAGTTGACTCACAAAGGCTTTTTAATGATAATGCCCTGTACCTGACTTGAGATTATAATATAAAAAGTCAGCCAAAACCAGGAATGAAAAGTGAACAGGTTCACTACCAGTGAAAAAAAATTTATGAGATCTGCCATTAGGCTCGCTGAAAAGGGCCTTGGCTTCACCTCCCCTAATCCAGCCGTTGGGGCAATAATAGTCAATGCTGGACAGGTGGTAGGTAGAGGCTATCACAAGAGGGCCGGTGATGCCCATGCAGAGGTAAATGCCATAAGGGATGCAGGACAACGGTGCAAAGGGGCTGAAATCTTCGTCACCTTGGAGCCCTGCAACCACACAGGCAAGACCCCTCCTTGTACCAAGGCAATACTGGAGGCGGGCCTAAGACGTGTCGTCATTGGTGCCCTTGACCCAAACCCCTCCGTCAAGGGAGGCGGAGCGGATTTTCTCAGGTCTCAAGGCATTCGAGTGGATATAGGGCTTCTCGAATCAGAGTGCAAACGCCTTCTTGCACCCTTTGCCAAGTCGATAAAACGAGGGATTCCCTGGATCAGGGCCAAGACGGCATGCAGTCTCGATGGCAGGATAGCCACCAGGACAGGACACTCCCAGTGGATTACAAATGACAAGGCAAGACAATACGGACAAGAACTCAGAAAAATGAGTGATGCCATTGTGGTAGGCAAAGGCACTGTGCTGGCTGACGACCCAAGCCTCACCTGGAGACCAAGGAGACCGTCTCCTGGACAAAAAAAATTGTTAAGGGTGATACTGGACAGCAGGCTGGAATGTCCAACCGATGCGAAACTTTTCAGCCCGTCCGACAGTTCTCCTACCATGGTGGTTTCGACCATGCCCGACGTAGAAAAACGACGTATACTGGAAAAAAAGGGGGTGGAGGTGGTTGAGCTCCCCCCAAACAGCATGGGCAGACCACATCCCGGCTCATTGCTGGAACTCCTTGGAAGAAAAGAAGTACAGTCTGTTCTCGTAGAAGGGGGGGCAGAGGTACTCGGCTGCTTTTACGACAACGATCTGGTGGACGAGGCATTTTTCTTCTTTGCCCCACTGATCATTGGTGGCACTGGCGCCAAGCCTGCCATAGGAGGCATGGGTACGGACGTGTTGACAAATGCCAAGAGGTTAAAAGGTGTAACCATAACCCACCTTGGTGACAACTGGCTCGTCAGGGGTATTATCTCAGATCTCGACAGCCTGTGGAGCAAATGACAGATGTTTACAGGGATAATTGAAGGTCTTGGTACCATTACCAATATCTCGCCTGCATCAAAAGGGCTACGTTTCAGGATAAGGCCTGATTTTGAAATAGAAAATCCCCAAACAGGTGAAAGCATCTCGGTCAATGGGGCATGCCTTACTGCAACAGCTTTTTCAGGGGACTCCTTCGCGGTAGACGTTTCCCCTGAAACCCTGTCAAGGACTACCCTTGGGCAATTCACAACAGGCACAAGGGTCAACCTGGAACGCGCCCTCAGGCTGAGTGACAGGCTCGGGGGACACATAGTGAGTGGACACGTAGATTGCATTGGGACCATTGATCAAAAACGACCCCAGGGAGAATTCACTGTATTTTCGTTTCTGCTCGACAGCAAACATGACCGCTATCTCATCGAAAAGGGCTCTGTTGCCATAGATGGAATAAGTCTTACAGTCAATTCGTGCAGAAAAGGCGGCTTTTCCGTTGCCATTATCCCTCATACGGCTAAGCTGACTACCTTGTCCTTTAAAAAGCCTGGAGACAAGGTAAATATTGAGTTGGACATTATTGGTAAGTATATTGAAAAACTCCTCTTTGCAACAGGATCGAGGACCTCGGACAAGGCCTCTGCCCCAGGTGTAGACAGAGATCTTTTGGCACGTCATGGCTTTTTGTAATACATGCCTCATGGCCAGCCAATTCTGCCAGTGCCAGTAAGAATTCGATATCTACACCGTTTATGATCAGGAATATGATAGACATTTTCAAATATTATCTGGAGTTCTAATAAACATGGCAAAATCCACTATTGAAGAAGCAATCGAAGATATCAAACAAGGGAAGATGGTAATCCTCGTGGATGATGAAGACAGGGAAAATGAAGGAGACCTCTGCCTCGCAGCAGAAAAGGTGACCCCCGAGGCCATCAACTTCATGGCCAAATATGGCAGAGGTCTGATATGCCTGGCCCTGACAGGAGAAATGGTCGATCGACTTGGCCTACCCATGATGGCATCCAAAAACACATCTAGATTTGGTACAGCCTTTACCGTCTCCATCGAGGCAAGACGAGGGGTCACCACTGGGATCTCGGCACACGACAGGGCCACCACCATCCAGACCGTCATGAAGGATGGCTGTGGTCCAGACGACATAGCCACCCCAGGGCATGTATTCCCTCTGAGGGCAAGAGACGGGGGCGTACTGGTCCGGGCTGGGCAGACAGAAGGCTCGGTGGATCTTGCCCGTCTTGCTGGTCTCAAGCCAGCCGGGGTTATATGTGAGATCATGAAAGACGACGGAACAATGGCAAGGATGCCCGATCTTGAGGTCTTTGCCAGGGAACACGGTCTCAAGATTGTCACTATTGCAGACCTGATAGAATACCGTCTCAGGACGGAGTGTTTTGTGAAAAGAGAGGTGGAGACAAGGCTGCCCTCCAGATTTGGTGGAGAATGGAAACTCATAGCATATACATCTGTCCTCGATACACACGAGCACTTGGCACTTATTCTTGGTGATCCTGTAATAAAACCAGAAGAGGAAATCCTGGTGAGAGTCCACTCTGAATGCCTGACAGGGGATGTGTTCGGCTCTCTTAGATGCGACTGCGGGCCTCAACTCCAGCGAGCCATGCTCCAAATCGGTCGAGAGGGGAGAGGGGTGCTCCTCTACATGAGGCAAGAGGGAAGAGGTATAGGCCTTCTGAACAAACTCAAGGCCTATCAACTCCAAGACCATGGCAGGGATACAGTAGAAGCCAACAAGGAACTGGGATTCAAACCAGATCTGAGAGATTACGGGGTTGGGGCACAGATATTGAGAGATCTGGGTATCAGGAAGATGCGCCTTATGACCAACAACCCAAAGAAGATTGTCGGACTCGAGGGCTATGGTCTCGAGGTAGTGGAGCGGGTACCCATAGAGATTCCCCCACAAGAGGAAAACATCAATTACCTAAAGTGCAAGGCCGAGAAAATGGGTCATCTTCTCCACATAGATTAAGGGGAGGGAGGATAATATCAAATGCCAAAAAACTTTGAAGGGAACCTAAATGCCGAAGGACTCAAGATAGGCATTATCGTTGCACGATTCAATGAATTCATATCGACCAAACTCCTGGGAGGCAGCCTTGACGCCTTGATAAGACATGGCGCACGGGATGAAGACATCGAGGTAGCCTGGGTGCCGGGTGCCTTTGAGATCCCATTGGTGGCAAAACGCATGGCTGCATCGGGTAAATACGACTGCGTAATCTGTTTGGGCTGCATCATCAGGGGCGCAACACCCCACTTTGATTATGTTGCGGCTGAATCGTCCAAGGGGATCGCACAGGTTGCAATGAAGGCCGATTGTCCAGTTGCCTTTGGCGTTCTCACCACTGAGACAATAGAACAGGCCATAGAAAGAGCCGGGACAAAGGCAGGTAACAAGGGCTGGGACGCCGCCCTTGCCGCTGTCGAGATGGCCAATCTCCTGAAAGAGATAGATGTCTAATGGCCAGCAGGCGCAAGGGACGCACCATTGCCCTCCAGATCCTCTATCAGGCAGACTGGACAAGGGATATGACGCCTGATGACGCCGCAGAATTGACTAAGCAGACCTTGCAAGAATATAAAAAGGACCTTGCACCCAACGGTGCCCACAACGACCAGGAATTGATCGGTTTTGTAGAATTGTTGGTCTCAGGGGTACTTGCCAGACGCAGACAGATCGACTCAATAATAAGCAGGTTCTCCAAGAGCTGGAAGCTGGAAAGGATGGCCGCAGTGGATAGAAACATCCTCCGCCTCGGGATCTTTGAACTGTGTTACCTTGACGAGATCCCGCCAAAGGTTGCAATAAACGAAGCAGTCGAGCTGGCAAAAAAATTTGGAGATGCAAACTCTGCAGGGTTTGTGAATGGCATCCTGGATTCTGTCTATCGGGAGGTATGCAAGGAAAAGCAGCAGTGACGGCATCTGTTAATGGCGATGACCAATAGGCTTTTTTTTCGAGAAAAAAGGGAAAATGAGATATAACTTCAAGGAAATTGAGGAAAAACAGCAAACGCTCTGGGATAAAAAGGGTATTTTCAGGCTCGATGACAAAAAAGCCAACAGGCCCTATTACTGTCTGGAGATGTTTCCCTATCCATCGGGCAGGATTCACATGGGACATGTGAGAAACTATTCGATAGGTGACGTGATCGCCCGTTTCAGACGGATGAGAGGCTTTGACGTCTTGCATCCCATGGGCTGGGACGCCTTTGGCCTACCAGCAGAAAACGCAGCCATCAAGCACGGAATTCACCCGGCAAAATGGACATACGAAAACATTGACTACATGAGGCAACAGCTCAGACGCATGGGCCTATCCTATGACTGGTCCAGAGAGATTGCCACCTGTGATCCCGATTATTATAGATGGGAACAACTCTTCTTCATCGAAATGCTGGAAAAGGGGCTGGTCTATAGAAAAAAATCAAAGGTAAACTGGTGTGAACAATGCCAGACTGTCCTGGCCAATGAACAGGTAGAAGACGGTAGATGCTGGCGCTGTGACAGTGAAGTAGAAGAAAGAGAGCTCGAGGGTTGGTTTTTCAGGATCACTGCCTATGCAGAAGAGCTGCTTGAGGGTTGTGAAAAGCTCAAGGGTTGGCCTGAAAAGGTCATCACTATGCAGAAAAACTGGATAGGCAAAAGCATTGGCGCAGAGATAGAATTCCCGGTCAAAGGCAAGAAGGACTGCATCAAGGTATTTACCACCAGAGCCGATACCCTGTTTGGCGTGACCTTCATGAGCCTATCCCCGGAACATCCCCTGGCCAAGAAACTTGCCGAGGGTACCAAACAGGAACAGGCAGTCCGGGAATTCATGGAACAGTACAAAAAACGTGTAAGATCGGGGAAATATCTCGATACGGAAAAAGAAGGCGTATTTACAGGCAGCTATGCCATTCATCCTGTAACAGGAGAAGAAATTCCCATCTTCATAGCCAATTTCGTGCTCATTGAATATGGCACAGGTGCGGTAATGGCCGTTCCTGCCCATGACCAGAGGGATTTCGAGTTTGCCAAGAAATATGACCTGCCTATCCGTGTCGTAATATCCCCCACTGACAAAAAGATCCATCCCGAAGACATGGACGAGGCCTGGGAAGGCCCAGGTGTACTCATAAACTCCGGCCCATTTGATGGCATGAATAACCAAGATGCCAAAAAGGCCATAGTCGACTTCCTGGAGAAAGAGGGCAAGGCAAGGCCCAAAATCACTTACAGGCTCAGGGATTGGGGTATATCGCGCCAGCGCTATTGGGGTGCCCCCATCCCTATCATCCATTGCCAGAAATGTGGAGCCGTACCAGTAAACAAGGAAGACCTCCCTGTAGAGCTACCCTTTGATGTGGAATTCGATCCCAAGGGCCGCTCCCCCCTGCCCAAGCTCAAGAGCTTTTATGAGGCCACCTGCCCCAAGTGTGGTGGACCTGCCAAAAGAGAAACAGATACCATGGACACCTTTGTAGAGTCGTCTTGGTATTTTGCACGGTATATCTGCCCAGATGAAGACAAATTGCCCCTCGACAGGCAAAGAGTGGACAGATGGCTGCCAGTGGACCAATACATAGGCGGGATAGAACATGCGATCTTGCACCTGCTCTATTCACGATTTTTTACCAAGGTGCTCAGGGACCTTGGATATCTGTCTGCGGATGAACCCTTTGAACGTCTGCTTACCCAAGGAATGGTACTCAAGGATGGATCCAAGATGTCCAAGTCGAAGGGCAATGTTGTGGACCCCAACACCATGATCGAGCGTTATGGTGCGGATACAGTACGTCTTTTCATACTCTTTGCTGCCCCTCCCGAGAGGGATCTGGAATGGAGTGACAGGGGAGTTGAAGGTGCCCATAGATTTCTCCAGAGGGTATGGCGCCTTGTGACCGACAATCTGGAGATGTTGAAAAAGATACCTCCAGAGGATGTCTCACGGCTATCCAAGGCTGCCGCCGAGTATCCAGAATTGAAGGCCCTCAGACAAAAAACCCACCAAACCATATCCAAGGTCACCCAGGATATAGAAGAGAGATATCACTTCAATACGGCCATCAGTGCCATAATGGAACTTACCAACGAGACATCCACGATCTTGCGTGATATAACAGAGGCAAAGACAAATATTGCACCAGGGGCCTACTGGCCAGTGATACTTGAGGCAGTTGAAACGATATTGCTGTTACTAAGCCCTGTAGTGCCGCACATGACAGCAGAGCTCTGGAGGTTACTCGGACGCAACAGGATAATAAGCCTTGAACCATGGCCCGAGGCAGATGAGAAGGCCGCCCAGGTGGAGGATGTCACCATAGTAGTCCAGGTCAATGGCAAAGTCAGGGGAAAAATCCAGGCACCTGCTGGCTCCAGTCAGGAAGAAGTAGAGGCCCTTGCCATGAAGGAGACAAATGTTAAACGTCATCTGGAAGGCAAAAGGATCAGAAAGCTCATCTACATAAGAGATAGGATATTGAATATTGTGGTATAAAACCGGATCCAAAAGATTTTTCGTCTCTATTATTGCAGTTTCCCTGCTTTTTTTGCTCTGTGTCTCATGTGGTTATCATAGGCAAGAGACAAGGGTTCAGCTACCCCATTGGATCCGGACCATCTATGTCGCCCCCATAAAGAACAACAGTAATGAACTCCGCCTTGGAACCTGGATCACAGATGAACTCCGGGAGGAGTTCCTCCGCGATAGCGGCCTCAAGCTTGTCCCAAGGGAAGAAGCAGATGTAATCCTCGAAGGCCTAGTCATCAGCGCCTATACCACAGGGCTGTCCTATGTACGCTATGATGTGGCAGTAGAAAGGCGCATAGGAGTGGAATGCTCTGTCAAGCTCACCGATGCCAAGACGGGAAAAGAGATCTGGCAAAGCGCCAATATTTACAGGGAGGAAGGCTTTTATGTGGCAAAAGACATTATGACCACAGAGGGACGGAAGGATAGTGCCCTAAAAAAGATAAGCCAGGACATCGCAGAGATAGTACATCACAGGATAACAGGGGTATTTTAGCTGGAATTTGTAGTCTCCAACCATGGCACAGATATGCCTGAAGATTACACAGGCCTTGTATAGACATCAATGTGAAATTCAAGGGCAGCTACAACGATTGCTTGATGCCCTGAAGGAGGCCATCAAGAATAACGTTGAAAATATCTTATTACTCATGACTCCCTGCCAAATCCCTGTTGCAACTTCTACTGTACCAACACATGGCTACACCTCTTTGTTGCTCACTGGACTCATACTACTAGCCCTGGTAAAATGGTAGTCTTATAAAGATCTTCTCCTGATCCCAATCCCCATTAGACCTGCAAGGCCTGTGGCCAAAAGCCATACCGATGCTGGAATTGGCACAGGATTCAGAGGCTGTATTCCTCCACCAAGGCCTATTATTTGGCCTGTATTATAAAAATCGGCCACAAGTTCCGCATGACCCTGGCCTGAATAACTGACTCCTTTCTCTGATGATATTCCTGTCTCCAAGGTCAATGTCACAGTGAAAATCTCTCCAACCTGTTCATCAGAAAAATCATAGTTTAGATAAAATATATCTCCATATGGAATGGAGGTCACTTTTTGGATCATACCAGTTACTCCATTGGAATGCTCAAAGGTATCATCTGCGATGATATAAAAATAGGCCGTGTATTCTCCAGAAAGGCCTGAGTTGGGATCAGAGACCAAGAGGCTGCCCTCATAAGAAAATTCTATCCAGGCCTTACCAGAATCTGTTATAGAAAACGGCTGGGAAAACTGAGAGAAAGAAAAGGTGCTGCCAGAAAACGTCTCATCATTGCCCATTACGAGGTGTGCCTGGCTACCAAGGCCCCAACCCTGAACCATTGATTCTGCATAATTGTTATCACTTCCCGCACGGGCATGATAAGGCCCATCATCCTGTAAGCCAAGACTATTTTCTGCATGACAACTCGACTCATATGAAGGTGCTATTATGGCTGCACCAACAGGAGTCACACCAACTGCAACCATTAAAGACAAAAAACACAATATCCCACAACCCCTTTTCATCCTATATCCCTCCTTATATCGTGCTAAAAGATACCATTTACAGGAGATATGAAGAAGCAGATCTCCAACCACCCAGACCTCGCACATATCTTTTCATCATGATATTTACATGTGAAATAATATTCTTTTAGAACAACTTTCTTCCCCTGTCAACATTTAGATGCTCCCAAAGACCGACTCCATGCTGGTTGGGAGGCATAAGTAGGCTGAAGCTGGCTCAAGCTCGCTACCTACGCCCCTCAGCATGTCCTTTTTTTGTGCAAAGAGGAGATGAGCCTTTTCCAAACAGGCCCGACAGAGAGGATCAACACCAATATCGCCCCGCTGGTTCTAAACCAAAGGGGTAACATCTCTGCCCCTTGACCAATGGTAGCAGAGGCAGATATGCCAAAGGCCAAATAAAAGCTGTCGAGCAGAAGTCCAGCCATTATGGCACAGCCACCAAGAGAAAGCAGGTATATCACAGTACCTCTCTTGCCAAGGATGCCAGTGATTACTGAAAGGGATGTCATATTCGTAGCCGGGCCTGTCAACAGGAAGACCAAGGCACTTCCAGGGCTTACGCCCTTCATCATGAGTGCGGCTGCAACTGGCGTTGAGGCAGTTGCACATATGTATATCGGTATCCCTGCTGCCAACATGACAAACATGGATCCGATCCCTCCACCCAGGTGGGATGCCAGCAAATCACTTGGGATGAGCGCAGAGATCAGCCCACCAAGGAATATGCCTAAAAGGAACCACCCTGCCAGATCTGCCCAGACATCCTTCAGGGCATAAAGCAGACCTGCCGATATCTTTTGGAGAAACGTATAGTGTACGGCCTCGTTTTCAGCCTCGCAATCTTGGCCCTGGCACGCTGTCTGGGCATGAGACGAACAGCACTGCCCCTTCTTGGTATCTATGTGCTCATCCCTCCCAAATACATTTTCCATTATCCCTGCAATAAAGGCTGAAAAAAAGGCGGCTACAGGCCTTGCCACAGTCATCACAGGATCAAGAAGGGCCCAGGTAACGGCAATGGAATCCGCACCTGATTCAGGGGTAGATATCAAGAAGGCAGTAACAGCCCCTTTGCTTGCTCCTTGTTTCTTTAGGGCTGCTGCCGCCGGCAGAGCACCGCAAGATCAAAGGGGCAATGGTATCCCAAAGAGGGCTGCCTTGGCAATAGAGGACATCCCCCCCCTTCCAAGATGCCTCGAAACAGCAGATGGACTCAGAAATACCTTGAACAGGCCGGCAGCAAGGATTCCCAGGAGGATGTATATACCTGCAGACAGCAGGAGATTCCAGGATTGCAAAACGATGTCCATTAAAAGAGCCATATCTCAATCCTCACTAATAAGGTCACCATCCCCCTCCCGGCCTTAGTAGTACCCACATACCGGTTTTCATTTCTTACAACATAAGACTGAATATCCCAATATGGAAGAAGAAGATCTCCTTAGACAGGGACCTGCCACAAATGGATAGGACAACAACTTTTGCCAGCCCACTTGTTTGATGGGCCCTAATCAGGCAAACTCACCCCTTACTATCTCTCCCTCTATGAGATAGATGACCTCTTCTGCTATGTTGGTTGCCCTGTCGGCTATCCTTTCAAGGTGTCTGGCAAGGATATAGCAATCCACCAAGTATCGAGCTGCCTCTGGTTGTTTCTGTATCTCTTCGATGACCTTTTCGTAGTGTTTGGTACGCTGCTTGTCCACGTCATCGTCCAAGATGAATATCCTGTGCGCCAGATCGTTATCCTGGTTCGTGATGGCATCAAGGGAGAGCTTCAACATCATGAGCACGGCAGAAATCATCTCATCATAATCGGGTTTGTATCTCATGGGGATGTCTGCTCTGGATAGGTCCCCTACCCTCCTGGCTATACTGACTGCATAATCCCCGATACGCTCCAGCTCGCTGATGACCTTGATGATGGTGATGATGATCCTCAAGTCTCTTGCAACAGGCTGATAGAGAGCCAGGATCTTGAGGCATTCCTCTTCTATGTCTATCTCGAGCTCGTCGATCTCATAGTCGGAACTGGAAACAAATTTAATCAACTTTGGATCCCTGGTCTTTATTGTCTCACATGCCTTCATGACCCTGTCTTCTACCAAGGCCCCAAGGTTTAAAAACCTCTCGAACAGCTTGTCGAGCTGCTTATGAAACGTGTAGTGAAAACTTTGCATGAGTTATTCCCCTTTTCTTACCATTGCCCTAAAGGCCCCCTGTTCGGCCGAAAATGAGCCACTCCATATGAATCCTATCCAAACCGACCTGTAATATAATCTTCTGTCTCCTTTTTGACTGGGTTGGTAAACATCTTGTCTGTACTGTCATATTCTATGAGTTTTCCCAGATACATGAAGGCAGTAAAATCAGAAACCCTGGCTGCCTGCTGCATATTGTGTGTAACAATAATTATAGTGTAGTCACTGACCAATTCGTCAATAAGCTCCTCCACCTTGGCCGTAGAGATGGGATCCAGGGCTGAGCAAGGCTCGTCGAGCAAGACGATCTCCGGCTTTACGGCAATGGCCCTGGCTATGCACAGACGTTGCTGCTGGCCTCCAGATAGGGCTGTGCCAATCTGCCTGAGCTTATCCTTCACCTCTTTCCAGAGAGCGGCCTTTTGAAGCGCCCATTCCACCCTTTCATCCATTTCGGACCTGGAAAGATTCTCATAGAGTCTAACCCCAAAGGCGATATTGTCATATACGGACATGGGAAAGGGTGTAGGTTTTTGAAAGACCATGCCAACCTGGGCCCTCAAGAGATTGAGATCCTCCTTTGGAGAAAGGATGTTTCTACCATCCAACAGTATCTCTCCTGTAGCATATTGCCTCGGATATAGTTCATAGATCCTATTGAAGCACCTTATCAAGGTAGACTTGCCACACCCAGAAGGCCCTATCATGGCAGTAACCCTTTTTTCAGGTATATCCATGGTTATGGAATGAAGAGCATGAAACTTGCCATAATAGAAATCCAGGTCTCTTACCCTCATCTTGATCTCAAGAGAAGAAAGATCCCCGGCAGGAGTTGAGACATCACCCGTATGTTTTATGGAAGAAAATCCTTTTTCCAGGAGGGTCTTTTCTTTTTCCATTCCACTATTATCCATTGCCATATCGATCTGTCCTGTTTCTTGCCCCGCTCCATTGATCCTTGGCCATCTCTGCCTCGGCAATAAAGGGGATGTTGATGATTAACGATTCCTCAAGAAAGTTCTCACAAGTATGTTCAAGACCAACACGCTGAGAGTTATCAGAAAGGCACCCGCCCATGCCAGATTCTGCCAATCCTCATAAGGGCTCATTGCAAATTGGAATATGACTACTGGCAGGTTTGCAACTGGCTCGTTGAGACTGCTGCTCCAGAATTGGTTGTTCAAGGCCGTGAAAAGGAGCGGGGCTGTCTCTCCACTTATCCTTGCAATCGCCAAGAGGATACCAGTAAGGATACCTGCCTTTGCCGCCCTGTATACGATTGCTACCGTCATCTTCCACCTTGGGGCCCCTAAGGCACAGGCTGCCTCCCTCACAGTGTTGGGAACCATTTTCAACATGTCTTCTGTGGTACGAACTATAATGGGAAGGGCAATAAGGGCCAGGGCAAGCGACCCAGCCCAGCCTGAAAAATTGCCCATTGGCACTACCACAACCTCATAAATAAACACACCAATAATAATGGATGGGGCGCTTAGTAATACGTCGTTTACGAACCGGATGAGTGGCGCAATGCGGGATCTCATTGCATACTCTGACAGAAAGGTCCCGGCCATCACCCCTATGGGGGCACCAATCAACACACCCATGACTGTGATGATTACACTCCCTACGATGGCATTGGCCAGTCCACCAGCCTCACCTGGCGGCGGGGTGGGTTGTGTAAACACTGACAGGTCGAGATACTGAAAGCCATGGCTGAACAGGGTTACGAGGAGCCATACCAGCCAGAAAAGGCCAAAAAGGGTTGTCAACAAAGAGGCCGAAAGGACAAGGAAATTTAACTTGATCCTTCTCTTGTAGAGACGAATGTTTATATTTTGCAACTGGCTCATGTCCTTTGTCCCTCCTTGAGCGTCAAGCGAAGAAGAAAAAACTTGGCCACAGCAAGCACCACAAAGGTGATAAAAAATAGAATAAGCCCGAGGGCTATGAGAGAAGATGTATACATCTGACCTACAGCCTCTGTAAATTGATTTGCCAAGCTTGAAGAAATTGTATTTCCTGGCATGAGAAGCGAACTTTCAAGCCTATCTGCATTTCCAATTACAAAGGTCACGGCCATGGTCTCTCCCAGCGCCCTTCCAAGACCCAACATGACCCCACCCACAACACCTATCTTCGTATAGGGCAAGACGATCATCTTCACCACCTCCCAGGTAGTAGCACCGATGCCATATGCCGATTCCTTGAGCACGGCTGGTACCACCTCGAAAAGGTCCCGAAAGACTGAGGCCATAAAGGGTATCACCATGATTCCCAGGATTATCCCAGCAGTGAGCACGCCTATACCCAGGGGAGGGCCTGAAAAAAGATGCCCGAGAAACGGGATGCCTCCGAGGTATTCGGATATCCAGGGCTCGATGTGATCACCAAAAAAGGGGGCAAAAACAAAAAGGCCCCACATACCGTATATGATGCTGGGGATCGCAGCAAGGAGCTCGATAGCAGTGGAGACTGGACGTTTAAGCCATATCGGGCAGAGCTCGGTGATGAATATAGCTATACCAAAACTCACAGGCACCCCAATCAGCATGGCAATGATCGATGTGACAATCGTCCCATAGATGGCTACCAATGCCCCAAACTCTTCTGTGACAGGGTTCCACTTGTCGCTTATAAAAAAATGAAGGCCAAACTTCTTGAAAGCCGGCCATGCTCCAATGAACAGAGAGACCATCATGGCAAATATGATCAACAGGACGATCACTGCACATATCCTGGTACTGTTCGCAAAGATGAAATCGAGTATCTGGCCCGCGTTCCCTCGCCTGATGATCGTCATGTCCTTGGAATTTTGAGTCATTTCCATTTTTCCCTTGAATCTTCGATTTGACCAAGGCTGCACCCTGGAAACAAACCGGGCGCCCCCATTGGAGAGGGGGCACCGTATACCAATCAACTACGGCCAGATTGGATTGCCCTGTTCATCCTTTATCTCTTTTTCCCATGTCTTTTCTACCAATGACACCACTTTCATGGGCATTGGCACATAGTCCAAGTCTTCTGCCATCTTCTGACCGTTCTTATAACACCAGTCGAAAAACTTGAGGACAGCCTTGGCAACTTCTGGTTTTTTTTGCACTTTGTGCATGAGAATGAAACTAGCCCCGGTAATTGGCCAACTTTCGCTACCAGGTTGATTGGTCAGGACCATATAAAATCCTTCAGCCTTTTCCCAGTCTGCATTGGCTGCCGCAGCCTGGAAGGTCTGGCTATTGGGCTCTACATAATTACCATCCCTGTTCTTCAATTTCACATATGTAAGGTGGTTTTGCAGGGCATATGCATATTCCACGTAACCGATACTACCATCTATTCTCCTCACATAAGAAGCAACGCCCTCGTTGCCTTTGCCGCCTATTCCGACAGGCCAGGCAACTGCCTTTGCATTACCTACCCTGTCCTTCCATTCGCTGCTGACCTTGGAGAGATAATTCGTAAAGATCCAGGTAGTACCAGAACCATCGGAACGGTGTACCACCACGATATTCCTGGCAGGCAGGGCCATCCCAGGATTCTCCTTCTTTATACGCTCGTCATTCCATTTCTTGACCTTGCCAAGATAGATATCGGCCATTAGCTTATTGCTCAACTTTATCTGGCCTGCCTTGATACCTTTTAGATTTATTACCGGCACCACCCCACCCATTATCATCGGAAATTGGATGAGACCTGCCTCCTGGAGAGCTTTTGGCTTCAAGGGGGCATCCGATGCACCAAAATCTACTGTTTTTGCCTTGATCTGCTTGATGCCTCCACCAGAGCCAATGGACTGATAATTCATCTTTATCCCTGTCAACCTATAATAGGCAGATGCCCATTTGGCATAAACTGGATAGGGAAACGTAGCCCCTGCCCCAGAGATAGCCTTTACAGCCCCAGCATGTACACCACCTGGATTGAGCACGACCAGAGCCAAAAGGGCCAAACCCCAAACCATCAACCTGTCTCTTCTCATGACTAATACTCCTTGTTTGAATTGACTTTTCTAAGTGCTTCGGTCCCTGAAATTTGAGCTAATACTATCTGCCAAATGTTAGACAATTGTTAAGATTTCGTTAAGATTGAATTTCTTCGATAAGAACATATGGTTACAGACACTCCTTTCCCCTTGCCGGTATAGTCCTAACCCAATTTTAACCCACCACTAACAGCCTCCTAATAAAGAGATGCTAACTACCCTTGTATACATAGTGTCTCGGTCCCTGAATCAAACGATTACATAAACTTACCTATCTTACTACTTAGCAAACAAAGGAGAGAACTTATGGAAACAAGGGGTTGCAGGAGTATTACAGGGATAATGCTGTGCATTTTCCTTTTAGTGGCAATGACAGGGCCGGTCTTTGGCAGCCAATACGATCCCCTCTTGGAAGTGCTAATGAAAAAAGGGATAATTTCTGCCCAGGAAGCTGCAGAGATAGAGAAAGAGGCAAGACAACTCGAGGAACAAAAGACAAAACAGCTAACAAATGAGATAAAGGAAGACGCTGTACCCAAGGCATTGAAGGGATTGAAGTTCAGGATGCTTGCTTATCTCGACTATAGTGCTGGTGAAGCAGCCAGATCCCATGGTGGTCAGAAGAGTTATAACCGCTTTGCCATCAAACGTGGCTATTTCAGGGTAGACAAGAAGATAAATTCCTGGGCTGCGGCACATCTCACCTATGATGTCCACCAAGATGAGTACGGGGACTGGAAGACCAGATTGAAGTATCTCTATGCCCAGTTCAAACCCCATGACTTGGGGCTACTTACCAACATGAAATCGGAATTCGGTCTTGGCCACATCCCATGGCTCGATTTTGAAGAACATGTAAATCCCTATAGATGCCAGGGGACAATGGCCATTGAAAGGGCTGGTACCTTCAACTCGGCAGACCTTGGTATAAGCATAAGGGGCTATTTTGCAGGAGAGCTCGAAGACGCAAAGGCGAAGACGGGGAATCACCACTATGCAGGAAGATATGGGAGCTGGCACCTAGGTGTATACAATGGAAGTGGATATCATGCCAAGGAAGACAACGGCAACAAGGTTGTTGAGGGAAGGATCACCATCAGACCCTTGCCTGATCTGATTCCAGGACTGCAATTCAGTTACTTTGGCCTCTATGGAGAGGGGAACCACAGGGCTGAACAGAATGGAGATTATCCAGACTATCAGGTACATATGGGTTATGCCAGTTTTGAACACCCTCGCATAATTGCCACTGCCCAATATTTTGTGACAGAGGGCAACAAGGATGGGAAATGGCTGAAGCCCAATGGAGATGCCCTGTGGACTGAGAACTATTCCTTTTTCCTAAACGTAAAACCGCCTGTATACGGGATAAGCCCTTGGTTGGACAGGAAGCTCAATTTCTTCTTCCGCTACGACCACGTGGATAGGGACAAGGACAACAAGATAGCAAGTGATGCAACCTATGACATGTATATAGGCGGTGGGGCCCTGGAGCTTGTCCATGGCAACTATCTCCTCATGGACTACGAATATACAAACTATGGCGATGACTTCGGGAACAAGAAAAGTTCAGCACCATCACCAGACAATAGGCCTGGGAATGAACACAAGTTCCAAATGGTCTACCAGCTAAAATTCTAAATTGTCTGGGCTGGGCTGCATGAGACGTTTGCAGCCCAGCTTTTTCATTTCTTGTGTAATAATGCCGACTGCATGGACACCTTGATATTTGCCATCTTTTTGGCACTGTGCTTTCGAAAGATTTTCTGCTACCCTATGTCATGTACTGCCTGTTGACAAACATCTAAAATTTACAAATATATGGCATAGACATGAACCCAAATCATAAGGTTGGCAAGCAAGACCAACATGAGACGGTGGGGACGTATTCATAATTCTGGTATCTCGACTCGGTACCTGTACAGTGGATTCGGTTCCATGGCCAGTCTCTTTCAGTATTGATATCTTGATGTATAAGATTTGGGATGAACAGTTGCCTGCTATGGGTCCAAACCATACCTGCTGCTTAACAACTTATCTTTTGAATCGGGAGGGATAAGAAGGATTTGGCCAAACCATCAATTCTCATCATAGAAGACGACGAGGACATACAAAGACTGCTCAGTTACCAGTTCATAAAAAACGGCTATAGCGTAAGTTGTGCAGATACAGGCGAAGAAGGCCTTGCTGCCCTGGCCAGAGAGCATTTCGACTGTCTCATACTGGATATAATGCTTCCTGGTATGGACGGGCTCGAAGTATGTAAAAGGATCAGGCAAGGAACAGAACACCCTGCTATGCCCATTATCATGTTGACTGCCAAGGGAGAGGAACAAGACATCATTACAGGCCTCGACTCTGGTGCAGATGACTATGTTACCAAACCATTCAGCCCCAAAATCCTCCTGGCCAGGGTCAATGTCTTATTGAGACGTAGTCAAGAGGACAGGGAAACAGCCCCAAATGGGGGTATGGAAAAATACAAGTTTGGGGAAGGGCTCGAAATAGATTATGCAGGTTTTTGTGTCACCCTCGATGGACAACCGCTCTCATTGACCACAAGTGAGTTCAAGATATTGTCTCTTCTTTCCAGGAACCCAGGCAGGGTCTTTTCGAGACAGCAGATAATTGACGAGGTAATGGGCCACGGATACATGGTCACATCCAGAACAGTAGATGTACAGATACATGGCCTAAGAAAAAAACTGGGCTGTGCTGGGTCTCTTATCGAGACGGTAAGAGGAGTTGGTTATCGATTCAAAAGGGATGACTGATGAAATCCAGGCCCCTTTTCTGGTATATCTTTATTGGGACCGTTTTCATCACCCTTTCACTAATATGGGCACTAACCTTCTTTTTTTACACTGAATTAAAAGACTTCTATTTTCAAGAAGAACGCCAAAACCTTCTTAGAAGCGCCAAGATCCTCCATGAAGAGGCATCCCAATCATTTTGCTCTGGCAAAGACTCTGGCCTAGACAACTTATTTGAAAGAATAGGCCAAAGGACCTCTGTCAGGATCACCCTGCTAAACCCAAACGGGAAAGTAATAGCTGACTCCGAATCCATTGCCGGCCGGATAAATAGCCATAAAAATAGTCCAGAGATCAAAGAGGCCATCTCTGGCAAGGAGGGCTGGGCAATAAGATATAGCACCACGTTGGACAGAGACATGCTCTATGTGGCAATTCCCATCCGGTGCACAGCCCTTGGACCCACAGACCACCTATCCGGGGCCAAGGGTGTACTGAGGCTATCGGTTCCTCTGGCATCTTTGGAAGACAAGTTGTTTTCCTTTCAGGCCAAGATCTTCTTGGGGATTGTCTTGGCACTCCTTTTTGCCGTGGTAATCGCCTTTCTCGTTTCCAGATGGATAAGCTGGCCCCTCCAGGAGATCAAGACCATGGCCATGGAATTTGCAAAAGGCAATCTAGACCAACGTTTTGGCCAACGAGACCGGGGCCCCGTCTCCCAAGAGATACTAAGCCTGAAAAATTCACTTATCCACATGGCAAGGCAGCTACAAAAGCGTTTTGGGCAATTACAACAACAAAAGAATCAACTGGAGTTGGTATTTGCAAGCATGAAGGAGGCGGTAATAGTAGTAGACAGGGATGGAAAGATAAAGAGCATAAATAGCGCTGCCTCGAGCCTCTTCAATATTGGTCCTGACTATTACATTGGTATGTCAATCTTCTCGGCCATAAGAAACCTGGACATGCAAAGACACCTGAAACAGGTCTTTGCAACCTGGCAGGACAGGGAGGAAGAGATCGTCTTCAGTCTGGAGCAAGACTATTCCAAGAAAAGATATTTCTATGTACGCACTGTAGTGCTGAAAAATCAGCATGGAGTAGCCACAGGGGTGCTATTGGTGATGGATGATCTCACGAGGATGAAACGCCTGGAAAGTATCAGGCGCGACTTCGTATCAAATGTTTCCCACGAGTTGAAGACACCTATAACATCTATAAAAGGCTATGTGGAGACCTTGTTGGACGGGGCATTTCAAGATGCGGAACATGCCGACGAATTCCTCAGAGTCATAGCCAAGCAGGCCAAACATCTCGAGGCGATAGTGGAAGATCTGCTCTGTCTTTCCAGGATAGAGATAGAGGCAGATGGTCCCAGGATCTCCATGGAAAGTCAAGACATCTGTCCCATACTAAGGGCGGCCATAGATACGTGCAGACTAAGGGCCAAAGAAAAAGACATCACCATAGAGTGCGAGTGCAAAAGTCCCTTAAAGCTCGAAATAAATGCCCGCCTTCTCGAACAGGCCCTGACCAATCTCATAATAAACGCAGTGAAATATAGTCGTAGGGGCAAAAAAATCATCGTCATGGCAAAAAAGACAACTGCTCCCGGATCCACAAGCCAGGCAATAATAAGTGTCCAGGACTTTGGTGTTGGTATCTCATCAGAACATAGGGATAGGATATTCGAACGATTTTACAGGGTGGATAAGGCGAGGAGCAGAAAACTTGGAGGTACCGGCCTTGGCCTGGCCATAGTAAAACATATAGCACAATTGCACGGGGGCAGAGTTGGTCTGAAAAGCAGGCCTGGCAAGGGCAGCACCTTTTTCATCTATTTACCCATCAAGGGATGATATTTTATCTCCATTGTGAAAAACCATGGAAAAGACAACTGAGATATTTTTAATGTCAGTATAGATACGATGCTAATATTTTTGGTCTTAATTGACATTCAATCATTCATCTGACATAGTGAAAATAAGAATTATTTCTTTGCTAAAATTTTAATGTGCTGGGGCCAAGACATGTTTGAAAAATTGCTTCTGGCAGATGACCTGAAGATCCCCCCCCTTTCCCTGGTAAGATGCATCCCTAAAAAGGCACTTGGAGTCAAGGAGATGATTCTCTGCCATGCCATCAACCCACCTGAAAACTTCCAGCTACATCAAGACTATCTAAATGGGATCAAAAACAGGCTGGAAGACAGGGCTGATGAAATACGAAAACGTGGGTTCAATTGCAAGGTAGAAGTAGTACGTGGTACACCTGGAAGGGCTGTGCTCGAGGTTGCCGAGCAGTTCGATGTGAACATGGTGATAATTGGCTCCCATCACAGAGGCGGCCTCAGGGGTGCACTCATTGGAAGTGTCAGTTATGGCATTCTACACGAGGCAACTCGGCCGACTTTTCTTGTGCGCTTCAGTCCTGGAGACAACGAAGAGGCCACAGAGCCATCTTCGGATAGTTGCAACAGCCATATCCTCTTCCCAACCGATTTTTCAGAGACTGCAGAAGCTGCCTTCATGCTTCTCGAACGCATTGCAACGGTCACACATGCAAAGGTCACCCTGTTTCACGTACATGACAAAGCAAGGATCGACCCATATCTCAGGCACATGCTCCCAGAATTCGACAAAGAAGACAAGGCCAGGATGCAGCTCCTGAAGGAACATCTGGAGGCAAATGGTGCTGGTGAATGCCGGATCTTGGTCTCTTATGGCGTTCCTGCCCAGCGTATTTTGAACATGGCCAACAGTGGAGAGTTCAGCCTCATCATCATGGGCTCCCAGGGGAGGGGCTATATCCCTGAGATCTTTTTGGGCAGCACTGCCAATGCAATAGCCAGACATGCAGACCTGCCGATTATCTTCGTACCCCATATGCGTCGCAGAGGCGGCTGGTAACGATCAATTCCTCAAAATAGACCTGCTAAGTGCTTTTTTAGCCTTATCATGAACAAAAGGGCAATGCCAACACCCGTCAAGACAAAAGTAGAAGGCTCTGGCACTGGCGGAGGGTTACCTGGAGGATTGACTGGTGGATTGGATGGAGGATTCCAGGGGGAATAGTCGGGGGAACCACCTGGAGAAGAATTGGTTGTTCTTGCCACGAGACCACTACACGCCTTGCAAAAAGGACTATTACATCCCAATGCGTATCTGAACTCATCCATGGTGAACCTACCGAGTGTATCTTCATCGGACACATAGATCACAAGTTCATCGATATTGGGCCAGAAGACCCTGAGATCTTGCGGGCACAGCTCGTTAAGGATGAGATTGGTTGAGAAGGCAAGCATACCATCAAGGTAACCAGCTATTGTGATTTCCATCGAGCCAAGACAAGGGACAGAGAAGGAAGCCCCAAGCCATGTAAAGGTTTCGTCTCGTGAAATAGTAATTGCCTTGCCCACCTCGTTAGAAACGTCCATATCCAGGATAGATGCCCCTGTCCAATCTGGACAAGTAGAGCTTATCGATGGATCAGGACCTTGGATGGTATAGGCATGGCTCCAGTGAAAACCTCCATAATTATCGGATAAAGGGCCTGGGGCCTGACTGGAGACACCAAGATCATCAAAAGTCAAAACATTCATTGTATATTGTAGAGTGAAGGCATTATCTGCTGACATCAGCAGGAGGAGCCATATCATGATACTTAAGGAAAAAGGCTTTCTATTGCACTTGTTGTTTTTCATGATTATTTCCTCAACTGATGTCATTGACATGTTTTGATATCAAACCTAACTTTAGCTATCGCATAAGACATACCATTTAATTGGCCTGTTCGAGACAAAAATGCCGGATAAATAAGTTAAAAATAGACCTCAGGGAATCATGGAGAAAATTTATTCCATTTTTTCAATGGAAATATTTTTCCCATTGAGAAAAGCTTGTTCCATTTCAAAGGTTACAAATGGACAAACTTCGACAAGGAGTAGATCTTGGTTAACCAACAAATAGCACAAATATTTTACCGCATTGCAGATCTTCTTGAGATCAAAGGAGAAAATCCTTTTCGCATCCGTGCATACAGGAATGCTGCCCGCACCATAGAGAGCCTGGGCAGAAATCTACAGGAGATGGTTGAACAGGGAGAAGATCTTACAAAATTACCTGGTATTGGCAAAGACCTCGCTGGAAAAATAACAGAGATCATAGAAACAGGAACCCTGGCCAAGCTCCAAGAGCTTGAAGCACAAGTACCCCCTGGCCTGGTGGAGCTTTTGAAGGTAGAAGGTCTTGGTCCCAAGCGCATAAAGATATTGCATGATAAACTGGGTATCACGACCTTGGAGGAACTAAAAAATGCTGCTGCTCATGGCGAGATACATAGGCTTCCAGGCTTTGGGAAAAAACTGGAAGAACTGATCATGAAAGGGGTGGTGCTTGCCAAGAAAGAGGGGCGCAGATTTAGATGGGCACTTGCTGAATCCTATGTCTTGGAACTTTTGAATCATCTGGGAAAGGCACCGGGGCTTAAAAAAGCGGAGGTTGCTGGGAGCTTCAGGCGCAAAAAGGATACTGTTGGAGACCTGGATATACTAGTCACTGCAAGCCAACCTCATAGGGTCATAGAACACTTTGTCCGGTTTCCTGGGGTCAAGAATATCATCTCAAAGGGACAGACAAGATCAACCCTGATCCTCACCTCTGATCTCCAGGTCGATCTACGAGCCGTTGAGGCCGAAAGCTATGGCTCTGCCTTGCACTACTTCACTGGCTCCAAGGCACACAACATAGCCATTAGGTCCATTGCCCAAAAAGCCGGCCTGAAAATAAACGAATACGGGGTCTTCAAAGGAGATAAAAGGATAGCTGGACGAGAGGAAAAAGACATCTTCAGTGCTGTAGGATTGCCTTTCATAGAACCCGAGTTACGGGAGAATCGCGGTGAGATAGAGGCCGCTGCTACTGCCAAGCTGCCCCAGCTTATAACCCAAAAGGATATAAGGGGAGACCTCCACATGCATACCAAGTGGAGTGATGGGAAATACAGCATAGAGGACATGGCAAGGGCTGCTCTCCGCCTTGGCTATTCCTACATAGCCATTACTGATCACTCCAAGAGGATGGCCATTACCAAAGGACTTGACGATGAAAAACTCAGGCAGCAGGCAGAGGAGATAGAACGCGTAAGGGAAGAGGTCAAGGGCATCACCATCCTGAAGGGTATAGAGGTGGACATACTCGAAGACGGCAGCCTCGATCTTTCGGACGAGGCCCTGTCCAGCCTCGATATCGTGATAGCGGCGGTCCACAGCAAATTCAAGCTCTCGAGGACACAGCAGACCAGACGTATCATCAAGGCACTGGAAAACCCCTATGTCAATATATTGGCCCATCCCACAGGCAGACTTATTGGGGAGCGGGAAGGGTATCAAGTAGACATGGAACAAGTCATGAATAAGGCCCTGGAGAAAGGATGCTTTTTGGAATTGAATGCCCAGCCAGCCCGTCTGGATCTCAACGACGTACACCTCAAATTGGCAAAAGACATGGGACTTCGCGTGGCAGTCTCAACCGATTCCCACAATACTGACAGCCTGCTATTCATGCGTTATGGGATCAACCAGGCAAGGAGGGGCTGGATAGAACCAAAGGATGTTATAAATACCCAGCCCCTGGATGTATTGTTGAGACTACTGAGGCGCTGATCTCTAAAAAGAGTTCAAGCCTGTCAGCAAATATTTCAGACTGCAGTCTTAAGACGCCGCACTGCAGCCAGTATGACATCTCTTCTGGTAGGGGCCTTTACGTTCTCCCATTTCCTTTCATGGGGGGCACATTTTTGTATCAACAGATACGTATCCCTTTTTAGCCCCGTATAGTAAACATTTGGCCCGATATTGACCTCTTTTGACGTGAGCCTTACAGCCTTACCAGAAGCAACTATCTTGTGTACTTCTGAGGACTTGTCTGAAAGATCTCCAAATATCCTGGCCTTTGTTATACATGTCTTTACACATGCTGGTTGCTCACCAACTTCAAGCCTCTCCACGCAGAAGGTACATTTATCAGCCTTGGGATCATCCAGGTCCTCGTTAAGATACCTTGCCCCATAGGGACAGGCCTCCACACAAGATCCACAACCGATACACCTTGATTTGTCTATCAGCACTGCCCCTGTGAAAGGATGCTTGAAGGTGGCATGGACTGCCATCTTTTTTGTCTTGCCTGTCTTGGGATCCTTGAAGGTCCTCTCCTCAGGATCAACAGGGCAAACCGAAACACATTTTGGGTCATCACAGTGATTGCAAAGCCCGGGATAAAATGTATAGGAAAGGCCGTGAGGGGTCTTTTCGGGCCCAAGGCGGTGAACCCAGTTTCTCTTGTAGGCAACGGGGATCCCCCATTCGGCCCTGCAGGCAATCGCGCAGGCATGGCACCCCACACACCTCTTCAAATCTATTACCATGGCCAGCTGACTCATTTTCTGCCTCCTGTCTTAACTCTGTCTGCTTTTTTCAATTTAAATCTTGGAAGCTCCGGCGGTACTGGACAAAGATCAGGGACGTCTATGATCTTACTTCCCTTTATGATCCGCACAAAATTGGTCCTGTGACTCGATGCACCCATGAATGGATCATCTACGTATTCAGTTATTATGAACTGGTCACTGGCTCCCTTTTCGAATGCCTTGGTCAGCATCTTTGACCTGCTACCATAGCCGTGTGCCATGTAGACCACGTCTGCACGGATACCTGGTGTAACCTTGAGTTTGATGGGGAGTGATTTGTACCCATCCTGGTTCTCAAGGATCACCTCGTCTCCATCCTTTAGCCCCATCTTGCCAGCAGCCTCGTCGTTCAGCCACAACTGATTTTCTGGCCATTCGTTATGGAGCCATTTGTTGTTCATGGTCCTACTGAATGTATGTACAGGCACCCTACCGTAAATGAGTCTTGCATAACCCTTTGGCGGGGCAGGTGTGGGTATGAATTTGGGGATGGGATCCAGGTCCTCATCTGCAAATGCCTCAACGCTTAGGGCTATCTTCCCAGAGTCGGTCTTGAACTTCAGATCTTTTCTCTTCCTGTAAGGATGGGCCTTGAATTTGACAAGACCGCCTTTCTTGTTGAGTGAATCGATAGAAAGACCTGCTGGTTTTAGTTCTTCTTCTATTATGTCCTTTTCATCCTTTACCTGGAAACACTCGAGCCCCAATCTCTTTGCCAGTTGCCTGGCAATCCAATATGGAGACTTGACCTCAAACATGGGCTTGATCACAGGCTGTCTTATGGTGATATATGGTGTCAAAAGGTCATAGGTATAGACAGCGTCATATCTTTCCAGGTAGGTGGCTCCTGGCAGGACTATATCAGACCACATGGCTGTCTCAGTAGGCAGGATCTCTTCGCAGAAGATGAAATCCAGCTTCTTTATGGCCTCCATGGTCTTGTAGGGATCGGGTATTGTCTGCAGGATGTTGACACCATTGATCCCCCAAAGCTTGACTGGATAAGGATCCCCACTGAGGCTTGCCTCTATGATCTTGCTCGTTGGAGATCCAAACATGGAGGCAAATGGGTAATAGTCTTCCTGCAAGGATTCATCAGGGGTCTCTGGCTCTCCACCACATTCGGCGCATTCGGAATGCCCCTTTTTCACATGTGTAGGAAAATAGAGTCCACCAGGTACGCCAACGGCCCCGAAAAGGGCTGCCAGCATACCAAGTGCCTGATGTCTGCTGGTGTCACCCTTGCCATACCATGTGGCATGACGCCCAGGATGAATGGCCACGTGGGGCCTGGCCTCTGCCAACATGACGATGGCCTTCCTCATCTCCTCTGGCTTCAGGTCACATATTGGGGCTGCCCACTCTATAGTACATTTTTTTACAGCTTCCTTTACATCATTGAAGCCAGTACAGTGATTCTTGACAAAATCTTTGTCATAGAGCCCATTTTCGATAATGAAATTCATCCAGGCTAACAGAAGGGCCGTATCAGTACCTGGGCGGATCGGCAGATAGATGTGGGCCTTGCCTGCAGGTGCAGAAAATCTGGGGTCTACCACTACGAGCTTTGCCCCCTTGCTCAGCCCCTCCATATATTCACTGACATGGGACACGTGGACATTTTCCCCAATGTGGCTGGCCACCAACAAAATAGCCTTTGCGTTCTTCATGTCGATGTACTGCCTCGTGCCCGAGGTGACATAGCCCATGGTCTTTATAAAGGCCAGTGCGGCAGGACCTACACACTGAAAAAATGCTGGCTCGTTAGTGTAATTTTCAGTACCCAGGGCATTGAAAATCCCCCTCATAAATTCTGCCGAGGCCCCATGATCGAAAAATGCAAGGGCATGTGGCCCATACTTGTCCTTGACCTTGTTCATGTTATGGGCTATTTCATCCAGGGCCTCCTCCCAGGATATCCTGGCCCATTTTCCTTCCCCCCGCTTGCCTGTGCGCTTGAGTGGATACTTCAAACGATCTGGATCGTATACAAGCTGTACGCCTGAATTACCCCTTGCGCACACCCTCGTATCGTTTGCCGGGCTTTTGGGATTGCCTTCGATCTTTACAAGCCTCCCATTTTTCACCTTCCCCACTATGGGGCAGCGCCAGAAACACATCTCGCAGACACTTGGGATGTCTTTTGCCCCAAGGCTTCCTGGCAGTCCTTGTGCATTGCCGGTCGATGCGGCTGCCGGCCTGAACATGCCCTTACCCTGAAATTCAAGGGCTGCCAGGGCCGCACAGGCTGAAGCAGAAAGCTTCAGAAATCTACGTCGCTTCATCCAATAACCTCCTCGTTTAGTTTAGTGAGATAAAACAGGGTTAGCCTTGCCAGAAGGCTGTAATAGGGATGGGGATCAGCGGCCTGAACCCTCTGTTCAAAGAGCTGAAACCATTTCCTCAAGTGCTCCCCCAAAAATTCTGACAATAAGTCAAGTGCCTCTTTCTCCAAAAGAATGGCCACGAAAAGCAGTTCCATGGGCAGGGAGTCGGCAGGCTCCTCTTCACTGGCTGGTTCTATTCCTGCACGAAGGTAAAACGCCCTTGCCTGGCCATAACCGTCCTGCATCAGCAGCCCCTGACCTGATACATACACCGAGGCATATAGCGGGGCTGGGATGCCACCTGGGCTATTGATGAAAAGCCTGGTATAGGCCTCTTTGAGTTCGTCGGGGCTGAACAAAAGTCCACCCGTTTCTATGCCAGCATTTTCAGCCAGCTTTTCTACAGCCCTGAAAAACGTGGGAGAAAGATTCTCTTTGCATGGATAAGAAAAACCACTTGCCAAAAGGCGAAATATCAAGATGAAATCAGAAAGCAATGGTCATGAACCCTATCTTTGTTACGATCATTCTTATAGAATTCCTCATTATGAGTTTTATAGTAATTTTTTGCACAACATTTTATAGCAATACTAAATATAAGTTGCCTTTTCAAGAAAATTTTTGGCAATACATCTAAAAAAACCACTGAATCCGAAAAATAGGCCAATAAGACGCCCATAGGCAATCTTGAGCTATCTTGTTTATGCTTTCTACCACAGACGCATAATTAAAAGAGAAGTCTTTTACCCGACGGATGAAGAGCCCCCTGCAACCATTTTGCAAAGATTGGAGATACATCAAGCTGATCGAGGCAAAACCCTATGAACCAAGATATATTAGCATTATAATAAGTATAATACTATTAATACAACATCCTCTTATTCCGTGATGTTTACTTCCAAGGAAAATCAGACAGGGGGCCAAGACTACTCTTGTCCATGAACTAGGCCATACCCGTAACCCATCTAAGCACAGAGATATTTGATTTGCTTTAATCATGATGGCCTATTATATTTAGGAGTTTATGGATAAAAACACTCTATTATGAAGAAATCTTCCTGCCCCACGAGACCAGCATGGCCCAGTCACTTCATTTATTGTGGGATTTTCATCCCTTACAAAGACATTGCTTTGGAACAATAGAGATGAACCCAAAAAAAATCATCCTCTGCCCCGAATGTGATCTATTGCTTGAAATGTCATCTGTAGAAGAAGGTGAAAAACTCCTCTGTCCAAGGTGTGGAGCGATCTTAGGGGCACCTGTAAAGGATTCTGTGGAAAAAGTCCTGGCCCTTACCTCAGCAGGTCTGCTCATTTATGTACCAGCCATCTTCTTGCCACTTCTCACCTTTGACGCAGCAGGTATAGAAAGTAGCGGCAGCATAGCCGATAGTTTTTTGGCCCTAATAAATACCCATTTCTATTTTACAGGCCTGATGGTCTTTCTGACTGCGATCTTGATCCCCTTGGTAAAACTCGTAATGTTGTTTATCGTGGCAGCCTCACTCTATACTGGCCGTAGTTCCAGAAAGACTGCAGTGCTCTTCCGTTTGTATCACCATCTGGACGAATGGGGAATGCTAGAGGTCTATATGATCGGCATCTTGGTCACCATAATCAAGATGCTTCATATGGCACATGTCAACTATGATGTGGGATTCTATTGCTTTATAGGGCTGCTCGCAGCGACACTTGGATCAGCAGCCTTGATGGACAAGAAACTATTCTGGGATGAGATAGACAAACAGGCCCTGGCTCGGGAACAAAAAGAGGGAATATTGCCCTGCCGAAGACCTGAGCCAAACAACGGCCCTCCTGCACTGAGCACCCAAGGCAGACCATGAACAACAGACAAAACGATATCGCCTGCAATGTAGGACAAGGCCCCGTTACTGGAAAAGAGGCAGGCCTCATGATTTGCCATTATTGCCACAAGGTCGTCTCTTGCCATGACTATGATGAAGCCACCATCTGTCCCAGGTGCTGTGCCACGGTACACACGAGGAAACCAGGCAGCATAACCTATACATGGGCACTGGTGCTAACATCTCTCATCCTACTATTCCCTGCCAATCTTCTCCCTATCATGCAGGTGGACTATCTCGGCTCCCAAGAATACTCCACAATAATGGACGGCATCATATATTTTTTCAAGGAAGGCTCCTATGGGATCGGTATCGTCATTCTCACAGCCAGCGTCTTGGTGCCTGTATTCAAGATCGCCGGCATAATGCTGATTCTTCTGTCCATCCATTTCAGATGGAAGACATGGCTCAGGCACAAGACCATGATGTTCAGATTTATCGAATTCATAGGCAGATGGTCCATGCTGGATATCTTTGTGATAGCACTCCTGACAGTCCTGGTAAATTTTGGATTCTTTTCCACTATCTCGGCAGCATCCGCCGCCACATATTTCTGCGGCGTGGTCATCTCAACCATGTTGGCTGCCATAACATTTGATACCAGGCTCATCTGGGACACGTGCATCCCACCCAATAGAGAAGAGGAATAGCTCGAAGATGGAAAAACCAGTTACCAAAAAGAAAAAAGGGATTTCACCCATCTGGATACTACCGGCAATTGCCCTGGCAATAGGTCTATGGCTCCTCTATAGAGGGATAACTGAAAGGCCCATAACGGTGGTGGTGCACTTTCACAGTGCCGAAGGGATCACTGCCGGCAAGACCAAGGTCATGTATAAAGGCCTGCCTATAGGATTTGTCAAAGAGATCAACGTGGACAAGGGACTGGACTCGGTATCCGTTGTCTTGGCAATGAGCCCAAAGACGAAAGAGGGGCTGGTCCAAGACGTAAAATTCTGGATAGTCCGGCCAGAGATCACTGCAGGGAGGATCAGTGGACTCGAGACCCTTCTCTCAGGCTCCTATATAGCGGTTCAACCGGGGATATCAAAGGTGCCATGCCGTGAATTCTATGGGCTCGACGAACCACCTCCAGTACCAGAGACGGCCCCAGGCCTACACTTCAAGCTGAAAACCGATGCCCTGAACTCCATACAACGAGGCTCATATATATATTACAGGGATATAAAAGTAGGCTCTGTCCAAGATTATACCATGGAAGGCAGCGAGGGTATCATAATCAATGCCTATATAGAGCCAGAATATAGACATCTTGTCAAACCCGGATCCAGATTTTGGAATGCCAGCGGCATAACCCTTTCTGGTGGCCTGAGCGGCATAAAATTCCACATGGAATCCATAAGTACCCTCATAAATGGAGGCATTAGCTTTTATACGCCAGAGGTACTCATGGATGAGCCCCCTGCCGAAGATGGCCATGTATTCAAATTATACAAAGACTATGAAGCAGCAGAATACGGCATAAAGGTAACACTGAAAATGGAGACCGGGGAGGACATGGTGGAAGACCTGACAAAGGTGATCTACCGAGGTCTGGAGGTTGGTAGGATCAAAAAGATCACCCTCAACCGAAACGATAGAAAATACAAGGTTACAGCCCATCTTCTCCTGGACCCCATGGCAAAACCCATCCTGAAAAAGGGTACGAGATTTTGGATCATAAGGCCAAAGGTAGGGGTAAACGGCATCCAGAACCTGGGAGCCTTGGTCTCAGGCCCCTATATCACCTTCGTTCCTGGAGAGGGAGAACCCTGTTATGAGTTTGTAATACAGGGAAGCCACTCCAAGGAGATACTTAAAAATGGGACATTTTACAGGCTGGAATCCACAGACCTGAACTCCCTTGAACCAGGGGCCCCAATCCTCTTCAAGCATATCCAGGTGGGTGAGGTCGCCAGTTATGATCTAAATCCAGACAACAGTGTGGACCTCGTCTTTATCATCTACGATAGATATGTACGCCTCATGAACAGACACTGTGTATTCTGGAATTATTCCGGCATGAACCTGAGGGTAACACCTGCTGAAGTGAATCTGAAGACAGATTCCATAAGGGCGATCCTGGCCGGGGGGATAGCCTTTGATTACCCACATCAGCTATATGGAAAGAGACTAAAACCTGCCAAACCCGGGCAGCGATTCAAATTATTCAAAAATTTCCAGGAAGCAGTCAAACATGCACCTGGGCTGAAGCCAGCAGGTAAATTCGTAAAACTCGAGACAACTCAGCCTGTGTCGGTCTCTGAAGGAAGCCCTGTTTACTACAAGAAAGTAAAGGTGGGAGAGGTAACAGGTGTATCCCTCGAAGAGAAACACGACAAGATCATAGTCACTGTCTTTTTGGAAAAGAAATACCTTGCTCTCATCCACAAGACGACCCGTTTCTATCTTGCAAGTGGCATAAAGGTCAAGGGGAGTATCAGGACAGGCCTCGACATCCAGGCCTCTCCCTTGGCCTCTATAATGATGGGCGCCATCTCCTTCATCAATCCAGGGCACAAGAAATCAGGCCAGCGGATCAAGACAGGACAGGTGTTCAGGCTTTACAACAGTCTGGACGATGCCCTTGCAGCAGACTATGTAGCTGTGACGATACATTTTCCAAAAGGTCAAAAAATAAAAGTAAATTCAAAGATTCGGCATCAGGGCATTGAGATAGGCCACGTACAAGATATCGGATTTGAGAACCACATGGATTCCATATTGGTAAAGGCCCTTATAAAGAAATCCGCCTCATCCATCTTTACCACAGGGGCAAAGATCTGGGTCGTATATCCTGAGTTCAGCCTGTCAGGAATAAGAAACCTGGAAACAGCAATTACCGGGCCATATATAGCTGTTGAGGCTGGACCAGGCCCCAGATGCACCGACCTCCAAGGACTGGCAGCCCCACCTGCGGTCCCGGTCGTAAAAACAGGTTTGAACCTTATAGCCGAGGCCCAAAGCCTCGGTTCTCTGAAAAGGGGCTGTCCAGTGTATTATCGCAGGATAAAGGTGGGCACAGTCACTGGATATGAACTGGCCCCTGATGCCAGAATGGTTTGGGTCCATCTGAATATTTACGATGCCTTTGCTCCCCTTGTAAGGACCAACACCAGGTTTTGGAATGCAAGTGGCATAAGGGTCGACGCTGGGCTATTTTCAGGTATCGACGTCAAGACAGAGACGATTGAGGCAATCTTGGCAGGAGGTATAGCCTTTGCCACACCTGAGGGCGAGGACATGGGAAGAGCTGTCTCGCAAGGACATCACTTCAAACTCTATGAAAAGGCCAAAGACGAATGGCTTGAATGGGAACCTGCCATTGCATTGAAAAAATAAATGCCAAACCACTTTCTTCCTACCATGTCTCCGAATTGGAGACCTCTGTATATGTGGTCACATGTAAGGATGTGTCAAAACTCACTTCTCCTTGGCTGACCTTGCAGACATGGTACTTACCTTGTGCAGCAACACCAAGACAATCAGTATCAAAAACGGCTCAAAACGGATGAGCATACTATTGCAAAAATCCCAAAAAAGTTGGATGGCAAAAGGGGGATGAGAAACCAATTCCTTGCCATTGACAACAACACGAAATAATTGAAGACGGTAGAGAAAACACGCATAGATATAGGTTAGATGCCCCATCACAAGGGCAACCACAGCCTTGCTCCACGATCTCCAGGAAATATGCATCAACAAACTGGTCACTATCAGCATGGCCAAGGTTATAGGCAAATTGAATGTATAGCTATTGTCACTCAATAAGACGGCAGACTTGGCAGGATAGATCCCCAATGGGGTAACTACGTGTCTCGAAAATATCACCTGTACACCACCTCTTTCATATCGGCAAGAATGTAATTCGGCATCAAGGCTCATTGTGGCAAGCTTTGCTCCACTGCAGACAAGGGGACGAGTATAAAAATGTTTCAGATATACCCAGCCGACAAGTACAGGGAAATAGACTAAGCAAAAGAGCAAAACAGGCCTTATAATCGACCTGATCTTAAAGGGCTCAGCCATGTCGTGTACCCTTCAACCACACCATGAAAAGGCCCAAGGCGATTACGATCATGAGCCCTTGGGCAATATAGTAGTGCACATAATCAAACCACTGGGGCATCTTTACCACTGTAAAACCAAGGCCCACTATCCTTAAAAGATTCAACAACAGCAAGACGACAAAACCGTAGAGAAGACCCTTTAACCTATAGAGCCAATTAGAAGGATAGGCAATAACCGCACAGCCGTAAATAACTACTGCCTCAAGCCCATTGCAACCAAAGGATATCCTCAACGACCTACCTGGCAAATCCAATATGGCTGCTGTACTGGTTGCCTTTATTCCCAAAAAAGACAACAACTTGGCAGAAAGGAAGGCTGTTGTATCCGAATATATCCCATTTAAATCCAGGTAGTTTTGGAAAAAGCGAAGCCCCAGGAAAATCTCCATGATGGCAATGAGCGCCAGGTAAACCACCACAAACCTGACTATCACTCCCTTGCTCAGATTGGAATCGTCAACCATCACAACCAGCCGATATCACTTAAGTATTCCAGAAAGATAATCGAGCCATTTATCCATCCCCTGACCAGACTTGGGTGAAATGATCAAGACATCTATAGAGGGATTCAACCTCCTGGCCTCGGATATGGCCTCTTCCACAGAAAAATCAAAATAGGGCAAAAGATCTGCCTTTGAAATGACGAACAGATCCGAGCCAATAAATGCCCTGGGATATTTTGCCGGTTTATCAGAACCTTCTGGCACCGAAACCATGACGATCCTCTTATGCTCTCCGAGATAAAAGGCGGCCGGACATACCAGGTTGCCCACATTTTCTATGAAGATGATATCCAGCCTTCCTCCTGGCACAATATGTTCCAACTCATGGATTCCATGATGGACAAGGGATGCATCCAGATGACATGCCCCCCCTGTTGTGAGTTGGACCGCTGGGATCCCCTTGGCCCTTATCCTTTGGGCGTCTTTTTCGGTTTCTATGTCTCCTTCGATAACCCCAAAGGTCACAGAATCTTTCAAGGCATCTGCCGTGGCCTCCAGTAGAGTGGTCTTTCCTGCCCCTGGGCTGCTTATCATATTGATTGCCACAGCCCCCATACGTTCCACGTGATGCCTGTTCTGTTCCCCAATCTTTTCATTGGCCTCGAAAAGACTTTTGTTTACATCTATAACCTTTGGCTTTGTACCCATGCCTGTCTGGCAACCACATTTTTCACACATGTTATCACTCCATTTCTACCTGCAGCAGCAGGATGTCATCTCCACCAAAAGGGGCCAAGCCGTACATATCACATGATGGGCACTTGGCCCTGGAAAAGGTGCCGAAAAGCTCCATCTCCCCCTCTACCACACCCTGAACCTCTACTTCATGGCCACAATGAGGACACTTAAGCACTGGCGCAGGGGTCTTGATCACAAGCCTTGATTGAGAAAATAACTCGTCATCCCTCTTCAAGACCTCGAAAGCAAAGGAAAACGAATCCAAGACAACACCGGAAAAAGGGCCAATACTCAACCGTATACAGGTCACTCTATGTGCCTGGTGGTCTTGGGCAATCTCCCTAACCTGTTTCATAAGCCCTTGGACCAAGCTTACCTCATGCATTTTCTATGGGATATCCATCCTGTCTCAAATCGTTTACCACTAAACGAGAAATCTCTGCCACCCTTGATGCCACACAGGGAGATAGGGTGATTCCTGCCTCTATTATCTTTGGTACTACACAAAAAAAATCTATTTCCCCGGGCAAAGTGCCCCTAAATCTACATACCTCGAGGATCTCCAACACCCCTATCTGATGAGGAGACATGCACAAAGACAGCCCTTTTGCCATCATGCCTTCGTAGCTAAGGTGAACCAGGCTACCAGGTTCCTTGTCCAAGGCTATGACGTCTACAACTATGGCCTTGGCCACCTCCTCGAAAACAGGGGCCATATAGATCCCCGCTGTCCCGGCATCCACCAAGTCAATCTCACCAGGGAACCTGAAATTTTTCTCCAGATACCTTATGACATGGACACCAAAGCCCTCGTCCTTCATGAGGAGGTTCCCTATCCCTATTATGGCAGCGCCCTTTCTGTATCGCACCATTGCCTTAACCTCAACATATCCTGGGAAGAGGCTCTCCAGACAGCATGGAGATTATACGTCTTCCACCAATACTCGTGTTCATTGTCACCACAGGCCTGCCCACTCCCCCAAGCTCCTTGACACAACCGATAACAGCAGCATGTCTCCCCAGGGCCAAACCTGACAATGCATCCATTACCAGTTGACTATGGTCCTCCTCCACCACCACCACGCACTTACCCTCGTTTGCCAAATAGAGGGGATCGAGGCCAAGCAGCTCACACACGCCTGAGACCTCCTGCCTGATTGGCACTGCGTCTTGATCTATCTCGATGCATACGTTTGAGCTCATGGCAATCTCATTTAATACTGTGGCAAGCCCTCCCCTGGTTGGATCCCTGAAAAGGCGGATCTTATCAGATGGACATCTCTCCAATACTGCCGAGACGAGAGCGTGCAATGGAGCGGAATCGCTCTTTATCTCTGTACCGAAGGAGAGATTGGAACGCGCGGTGAGAATAGCTGCCCCGTGATCTCCTACAAATCCTGACACTATCACCACATCTCCTGGGCGAGCCCTGTGGGCACCAAGATACAATCCCTTTGGCACACGGCCTATGCCAGACGTATTTATGAATATCTTATCCCCCTTTCCCAGCGGGACGACCTTGGTATCTGCTGCGGCAATGGCCACCCCAGCCTCTATACAGGCCTGAGAAATCGACTCTGCAACCCTCTCGAGTTCAGAAAACATCAATCCCTCTTCCAAGATGAGCCCCATACTCAATGCCATTGGAGCAGCGCCTTGCATTGCAAGGTCATTTATTGTCCCGTGTACTGCAAGGGAGCCGATATCTCCACCTGGGAAAAAGATGGGATCCACCACATAACTATCTGTGGTGAATGCCAACCTCCCCTCCTGCACTGGCACCACAGCACTGTCTTCCAATCTCGAGAGGTAGTCGTTAGCCAGACGGCTCAGAAAAAACTCTTCTATGAGCCTCTTTGTTGCAAGTCCACCACTTCCGTGATCCAAAAGGACCCTGTCATCTTTCATCTGATTTTTTCCTCCAAGATACCTCCATATTTGTAATAGGCGGCACAGGTTCCCTCACTTGAGACCATACACGGACCAACTGGGTGCAGCGGCGTACACACATTGGAAAACAGGGGACAAGCCCCAGGAGTCTCGATACCCTTGATTATCCGACTACATCTGCAACCTTTTGGATCAGGGATATCGATTTCCTTCAGTTCAAAACGACACCGTGCGTCCAGTTCCCCAAATTCTTCCCGTAGGGCAAGCCCACTGGCATCTATAAATCCAAGCCCACGCCACCTGGAGCCAACCGGTTCGAATACTGCTTCTGTAACCCTTCTTGCCCGCTCATTACCCTGGGCAGACACTGCCCGCTCATAGGCATTTTCCACCTGGCACCTTCCGTCCACAACCTGTCTGACCAACATATAGACACCAAGTAGGATGTCCAGAGGCTCAAAACCTGCCACCACACACGGCAACCCGTATTTTTCTGAAATAGGCCCATAGGCCTGGGTGCCAATTATGGTGCTGACATGACCGGGGCAGAGCAGACCATCTATATCCAGATCTGGCTCTGCCATGAGGGCATCCAGAGCAGGGGGCATGAGCTTGTGGGTGGAATAGACACAGAAATTCCTTATCCTATTTTCCCTGGCCTGTAAAATCGTGGCTGCAACAGACGGTGTCGTGGTCTCAAATCCGATACCCAGGAAACAAATCGTCCCATTAGGCTGATCTTTTGCCAACATCAGGGCATCGACCGGGGAATAGACAACCTCCACCTGTCCACCTCGGGCCCGTGCCTCTGCAAGACTGCCTTTGCTACCAGGCACCCTTAACATATCTCCAAAAGTAGCCACAGCCACCCCTGGTATAAGGGACAGGTTGATCATCTGGTCGATCTGGCCCACAGGGGTAACACATACAGGACAGCCAGGGCCTGAAACAAGCTCTATCTCCTTTGGCAACAATGTCCTTATGCCATGGCGAAATATCGACATGGTATGGGTACCGCAGACCTCCATGAAACGCATGGGTCTTTGCGCCAGCCTTCTTATCTCCTCAATGAGAGATTGGACTGCCTGTTTGTCCATAAATCTGTCATTCCCCATCGTTCACCCCTGGGATATACTTGCCCATTTCGTCAAAAAGCCTAAGACTTTCATTGGCCTCACCTGGGCTGAGGGTATGAATGGCGAAACCTGCATGGACAATCACATAATCTCCAACCCTTGGGAAGCGATCGACTATGTCCAGTCTGATCTTCCGCATCATCCCTTCTGCCTCAACCGTTGCCACAGGGGGATTAAAAAAATCATCCTGTTCGCCTTCCAACTCGATAACCTTCATTGGAACTGCTAAGCACATTTTGATACCTCGTAATTCTTCGCCCCTATTAGGGCCTGGCCAAGACTTATGCCTCCATCATTGGCCGGGACCTGCTCATTGATATAGACCTTTAGCCCCATCTGCTCGAGGTAGGACAAAAGGCCCTCCACAAGTATCCTGTTTTGCATACATCCACCGCTCAAAACCACCTTGGAAATACCCCGCTCTTCCTTCAACTTCACGAGAACCCTGCTAAAGGCAGCTATCAGAAAGGCATGGAAAAGGATCGAGGTTTCGCCCCTATTCCTCCCATCTTTTTCATACTCCAGTATCCTCTCAAGACACATCCTCCAGTCTATCTCATAGGCCACCTCGTCTCCCTTGGCCCACAGATACCTTGAAGTTGCAAGGCTAGAAAATTCCCGGGTTTCAAGGATGGATCTGCCCATCAGGGCCTGTTCACACAGTGCCTCCAACATCATGGCCCCTTGGGCCTCATAACTATTTTCATAACAGAGCCCGATTAGTGCTGAGACTGCATCAAAAAGCCTGCCGCAACTGGAAGTCAGAGGGGTATTTACAGGCCTCTTTATCATCTGGGCCACAAATTCCATCTTATCCAGGGAAACATGAGGCCTAAACCGATCTGGCAGGTCATGAAAAGAATACCTGTAGGCATATAGTAGTGCCAATGATAGACGCCAGGGCTGTCTCGCTGCCATGTCTCCTCCAGGAAGAGGAAAAGGAGAAAGCCTGGCCAACCTTAGAAAACCATTTGGAGAACATTCGAGTATCTCACCTCCCCAAATGGTGTTGTCTGTACCGAAACCCGCACCATCGAGTACCAGGGCCAGGACCTTGCCGTCTATTCCATGTTCTGCCATCACCGAGGCTGCATGGGCGAAATGATGCTGTATCCTGTAGACAGGTAGTCCGGATTCCTCTGCAAACCTGGTACTCAGATAATCGGGATGGAGATCTGCTACCACATATCCAGGAGAGATCTCCAGGAGGGCCTTCATGTGTTCTATATTTTGCTGGAAGAATTCCAGTACGGACAGATTGGTAAGATTTCCGATGTGTTGGCTTACAAACGCCTCCCCTGTTCTAAAAAGGCAGAAGGTATTTTTTAACTCTGCCCCCACGGCCAGCCCTGGTGCCATATCGAAGGCCAATTCCACAGGAGCAGGGACGAAGCCCCTTGAACGGCGGACAAATAAAACCTTTTCTCCTACAATCCTTACGACAGAATCATCAATACCTGTATATATGTCCCTATCGTGCAACAAAAAACCGTCAACGAAGCCTTTCAAACGATGAAGGGCCTCCTGGTTATCTGTACAAAGAGGCTCTCCTCGGGGATTGCCACTTGTCATGATCAAGGCCTCGGGGCACTGGTTTCTGGCAAAAAGCAGGTGGTGAATCGGGGTATATGGCAACATGATACCCAATTCGTTCAATCCGGGGGCTATTCTATCCGACAGGCCCTCTTCTGCCCTTTTGGGGAGGATACAGATAGGGGCCCATGGGGAAGACAACATCTGGCCCGCCCTGGTAGAGACATGGCAGAGACGCTTGGCCGTGGCGAGGTCTTTCACCATTACTGCCAAGGGCTTGAAAGGCCTTTTCTTTCTGGCCCTCAAGGTCTCAACTGGCCCATCGAGTAAGGCGGTTGCCGCAATGTGAAAGCCCCCAAGGCCCTTTAAGGCTATGATCCCACCTCCTTTCAAGAGGGCCACAGCCCTATCGATAGGACGATCGCGATAGATGCCTGTGGCATCTTGCCAAAAGAGCCTGGGCCCGCAGTCATGGCAGGCATTTGGCTGGGCATGGAATCTCCTGTCGAGTGGATCCCTATATTCTGCAAGGCATCTTTCACACATGTCGAATACCTTCATGGAGGTATTTTGCCTGTCATAGGGAAGGGACCTGGTTATGGTATAGCGTGGCCCGCAATCGGTGCAATTCGTAAAGGCATAATCAAACCGGCGATTTTTTTTGTCCATGATCTCAGCCACACATTTGCTGCAGGTGGCTGTATCTGGAGAGACCCTTGTCCTGGCACTTCCTTCTCGAGAGCTTTCCTTGATCTGAAAATCCTCTTCATTAGTCTTGCTTGAAATGGCAGAGATCTCAAGGGACTGAATCCTGGCCAAAGGCGGGTGGCTGTGATGGATCTCTTCCAAGAAGGTATCTATTGCATCCTTTCTGCCTGTAATCTTGATTATGACCCCTGAAGAGGTATTGGCAATACTGCCCTTGAGAGACAACCTCGTAGCCAATCTGTATACAAAGGGCCTGAAACCAACTCCTTGCACGATCCCCTTGACCCTTATCTCCAAAGAATGCGATTCCATTGTCTTCTTGTAAGCACTAACCGCCCTCATACTCGTATGACATTTTTCAGAGGACATGTCTGTTTCTCTGCTTCCTGATGAAACCTCTCCCAATTGGCATCCACTGCAGAGGCAATTGTTGGGAAAATATTCTCTGGACCGATCTTCGTATATAATGATGAATTCTGTATAACCTCCAGAATCTGCTCCTTAAGACCACTGAAATAGACTTTGTATCCTGCTGCCCTTAGCCTGTCCACCAAAAGGGACAAGGCCTCTTCTCCTGATGCATCTATCAGATTTATACCATTACATTTGAAGATTATGGCCTTTAATTCCTTCATTTCATTGACGATCTTGAGCACTTCGTCCTCAAGGTAGCCGATATTTGCAAAAAAGAAGGGACCATCAAAACGGATCACTACCATGCGCCTACAAAGGGCGAGATGAAATTTTTGTGCATTCCTGTAATGGCCGTCACGCCACAGAGACAATACGGCAATGGATGGACGCATCAGGCGGTAAAAAAACACCCCTATACTCAACATCACTCCGGTGATGACCCCCTTGTCCAAATGTGGCGCAAAGACAAGGGTGACCACGAAGGTGACGATACTTATTATGCCGTCACTTTTGGATACCTTAAAGGTATGCTTGACACCTTGAATGTTTATCAAGCCCAAGACGGCCACCATGATCACGGCTGCCAACACACATTGAGGCAGGTGGTACAGCAAGGGTGTGAGATATAGCATTACGAGCACCACGACTGCACTGGTGAAGATGGCAGAAAGGCCTGTCCTGGCACCAGATTCAAAATTTACTGCCGACCTGGAAAACGATCCAGAAACAGCAAAACTCCCAGAAAAGGCCCCTGCAATATTGGCAAGTCCCTGCCCTATCAGCTCCTGATTGGCATCCAGTTTCTGGCCAGATCTCGCTGCCATGACCTTTGCAATGGAAATAGCCTCCATGAAGCCCACGAGGGAGATAACAAAGGCTGCACCAAAAAGCCTGTGGGCCACTTCATTATCCCAATAGGGCATTGAAAGGGCAGGTAGTCCCTTGGGTATGGCTCCTATGACCGCTCCCCCACCTGAAAGGATAATGGCTCTGGGGGATATGGGCTTGTTCTGGGCCCTAATTCTCCATACATGCCAATCGGTATCTGCACCATAAGGGACCTTATACCTGGGATAATATCTAACAGCCCCATTTGGCAGGTGCACAGCAACAAACTCATAGCTCATGAGCTTGGCCCTGAGGTTGACCAACCTATCCTTTGCATCAGCGATAAACTCGTCTATGACACCTGCCATAAGGTGTAAGGCAAGGATATTTTCAGAATATCCCCTTAAGGACTTCTTGTTCTGTATAACTTGCTTGGAAGGATGCTCCAAGGAGTCGAGGTTTATGTGCCTGCTGGGATGACAGCGGCTGCATGGCTGCTTAGTGCTATTTTTTAGATATTCAACCTGAGGTTGCAATTTTGACCGTGTCCGGGTGAAGGTATCTATGGTGATCAGTTCTTTATTGAAATTGTGTATCAACTCAGGAAGTTCCCTGCATTCTATCTGCTCCACACCAACCCTTCTATCCATGCCGTAATTCGTAGCCCAGGAGATCACTGTGGTTATCACCACGGCAATTAGCACATAGGGCAGACGTGGATTGCGCCATTTCAGATAGAGCATGCCAGCCAATGCCCCTGCCCCAAAGGCAATAGTAGGCCAATATACATAATCTAAGGCAGCCTCTATCACCCTCCACACTGTCTCGAAATGATGAGGTGCCTTCTCCACAGGTACACCCAGAAATTTCCCTAACTGGCTCGTGGCAATCACTATGGCAGCGGCATTAGTAAACCCCAGAAGTACCGGATGCGAAAGGAGATTCACTACCACGCCGAGTCTCAAAAGTCCAAGGGAGAACTGTATGATACCTATGAGAAGGGCCAAAAGGATTGCATAGGCTATATAGCCATGGCTTCCTGTTACAGCCATGGGTTCCAGAGCGGCCGCAGTCATCATGGACACCACAGCAACAGGCCCAGTGGACAGCTGACGGCTGGAGCCAAAAAGGGCAGCAACTATTGGGGGGAGAAATGAGGCGTAAAGTCCATAATAGGGAGGGAGACCAGCAAGTTGGGCATAGGCCATGGACTGGGGGATCAATACCAAGGCTACAGTGAAACCGCTGACAAGATCGTGGCGGAAGGCCTCCAAGTCGTAACCCGGGAACCATGATAGAAAAGGGAAAAATTTGGTCAAAGATTTTGTCATCTTATATCAACGAGGCCTCTGTTTAATTTTTAATTATTTTAATTGAAACAAATCACCCCAACAACGATTCTTGTTTTGACCCTTACATATCACGGCAGAAAGCCAGGGGCCCAGGCCCACAAAACCACATTCCTCGCCAATACGGCAGGTCTGACAAGGGAATAAAGACATAGCCCCAAAAAAGCCTATATTCTTCCTGCCAGATCTGCCGTGCAGTGTGTTTCGGTAGTTCAATAATGGCTATAGGCTACCTCTAAAAATTGCCCTTTTGCCCAACAATCATGTTGCACTCAAAAAATAATCCTTGAAATATCAATAAGATGTCTCCGATTATTTTTCTCATGCGCCTTGTTCTTGAACAAAATTCCCAATTCTTAGAAGCAGCCCATGGTAGCCGATATCCTTGGGGGTTATTTTTCAAATGGTATCTTTTCCAGTTCCTCCACTGGGCACTCCAGGTCAGCCGGCATCATCTTTGAACCGGAAAATGCCCCTGATATTATGGCGTCTGGAGCATTGAAGTCATTCCAGATGGCAATATAGAGATGCACTAATATGAAGAAAATAAAAAACCAGTTGAGCAAGTAGTGAATCAAACGTGCCTGTTGGGGAGTCCCAAACAACTCGTGCCCTATCTTTGCTATCGTTGGTGTCTCTGGATAGAGAAGGTAGAGGCCAGTCAATCCCATTACAACACCACAAATAAACAAGACAAAATATATGGTACCTGCAAGAATGGTATGTCCCATTCTACATTCATGCTCATCAGTCAGATAGAGATAAAACTTTATATTATAGACAAGTGACTTGAGATTTCTCTTGTTTATAGGTAAGAAGTCTGTTGGTCGTTCATACTGGTTACCTGCAAAAAAGAGGTAAAACCTCACGGCAAGCGCACAAATAAAGAAATATCCAGCAGCAAAATGCCAATAACGTAAGGTGGCCATGATATATAGAGGTTTAAACTCGGCCCATTTGGTCGTAATAGGTGGATAGTGTATGTAGATGCCTGTAAGTATCAAAATGAAAGTGCTAAAGGCAAGAGTCCAGTGGAACAACCGCAAGGTCCCGCTCCACACAAAGACCCTGTAATAGAGTCGCGGTTCTTTTCTGATCATGATCCTTCCTCCTTCTCAGAGCACCTTTACCTTGGAAAACTCCCTCTTGTCAGGATCCAGGAGATGGACTGCACATGCTATACATGGATCAAAGGAGTGAACGGTCCTGAGTACCTCTAACGGCTTCTCTGGCTTGGCAACAGGGTTACCCATCAAGGATGATTCGTAAGGTCCCATGAAATCCTTAGAACACCTTGGGCTGACATTCCAGGTGGATGGCACGACACATTGATAATTTTCTATCCTACCGTCCTGGATAACTATCCAGTGGGAAAGGGCCCCTCTTGGGGCCTCATGAAATCCAAAGCCCCTTATCTCGCCTTTTGGAAACTCAGGGGGGTTCTTGTAGGGATAGATCTCCAGATCTCCCATCCCTATATTCTTTGTCAGGAGTTCCAGGTGTTTCAGTGCATAATCTGCCACCATCGATGCCCTGATGGCACGGGCAAGATGACGACCTGGTGTGGACTGAAGGGCATTTATTCCTACCTTGGCACCAGCCAGGCCTGAGACCTTTCTCAGGGCCGAATCCACCCATTTCCTGGTGGTCTCGTGTCCGCTAACATACCCTATGAGTACTTGGGCGAGAGGCCCTACCTGCATTGGCTGACCGTTAAACCGTGGTGCCTTTGCCCAGGAATATTTCCCCTTTTCTTGGAAGTCGGTGTAATCAGGTATGGTCTCCTCGTTCCAGGGATGCCTTGTCCAATCCCCTTTATACCAAGAATGTACAACGGATTCTGCAACATTGTCCCTGAAGTATCTATCATCAAACGAGGTAATTGGCGTAAAATCCTTAAGGCTTTCACCAAAAATAGTCCCTCCTGGCAGATCAAAACGGCTCCCCTTGGAATCGAGAGGTAGATCTGGTACAGCGAGATAGTTCGTCACTCCTTTCCCATAGGCGAGCCAATCCTTGTAAAGGGCACCTATGGCAATAACGTCTGGCAGATATACCTGATGGACGAACTGCCTCACTTCTTGGAGCAACTGCTTGGCCTGCATCAATTTGTCCATGTTGAGGGTGGCAAGATTGTCAAGATTTATGGCCAAGGCGACCCCGCCTACGATTACAGTCTGGATGTGAGGATTTTTACCGCCAAAAATGGCTACTACCTGGTCGGCTTTCCTTTGATAGTCGAGGGCCTGGAGATAGTGAGAGACCGCCATCAGATTTGCCTCTGGGGGGAGCTTCATGGCAGGATGTCCCCAGTAACCATTGGTAAAAGGACCCAGTTGGCCACTTTCCACCAGGGCCTGGAGCTTGGCCTTTACAGCAGCAAAGCGATTTTTGCCATTGTAAGGCCACGGAGAAAGAGATTGGGCAAGCCTGGCCGTCTTGGCGGGATCGGCGTCGAGAGCCGACACCACATCCACCCAATCCAGCGCTGATAGCTGGTAGAAATGTACTATGTGGTCATGCATGGCATGGGCACACAATATGATATTTCGTATATACTGGGCATTTATTGGGATGCCTATGCCCAAGGCATTCTCAACAGCCCTCACAGACGCAATGGCATGAACAGTGGTACACACCCCACAAATCCTCTGGCAGAAAGCCCAGGCGTCCCTTGGATCCCTTCCTTTTAGGATTACCTCGATACCACGCCACATCTGGGGCGATGCCCAGGCATTGGTAACGCTGCCCCCATCGACCTCAACATCTATTCTCAAATGGCCTTCTATCCTGGTAATTGGATCAACAGTGATCTTGGTAGCCATTATTGCCTCCTATTTCTCTTCATCTTTATTCTCAGTGGAACACCTTATGGAAAAGAGCTTCTTACCTATACCTACTGCAGCATGGGCTGCAATCACTGCTGCAGCGCCACCTACTGCTACCTTTCCAATCTCCTCGGCCTGTTCTCTGATACCTCCTCCCACAGGGATATATATGCCAGGCAGATGCTTATAGATTGGTGTCATGGTATCCCAGAAGCCAGGCTCGGTGCACCCTATGCATCCATGGCCAACCCCGACAGGCCAGACACCTATATTGCAGAAGCGCTCCACCGAACAATTCGAATAGGTGACAGGGCCCTTACAGCCCACTTTATAGAGGCAGTAACCCTTCTTGTGACCAGGGTCTCCAAATCTCTCCACAAAACGTCCTTCATCGAAATGGGGCCTTCTTTCACAGTGGTCGTGGATCTTTCTCCCATAGGCGAACTTTGGTCTCCCCAGTTCATCCAGTTCAGGTGGACGCCCATATGTGAGAATCTGTACCACAGTGGCCAAAAAATTCTCTGGATTCGGGGGACAACCAGGGATATTTATGATTGGCCTGTCCTTGATGAGATCCTGCACGCCTACGGCCCCAGTGGGATTGGGCTTTGCCGCCTGGACCCCGCCAAAGGCCCCGCATGTCCCTATGGCTATAATGGCCTTGGCCTTGGGCGCTACATCTCCGAGTATCTCCATTGCAGTCTTCCCACCAATCTTGCAATAGATACCACTATCCTTTGTTGGGATACCTCCCTCTACGACACAAATGAATTTACCCGCATTCTTGGTTATGGCATTGTGCAGATTCTCTTCAGCCTGTTTTCCAGCAGCCGCCATGAGGGTTTCGTGGTAATCCAGGGAGATAAGATCCAATATCAGGGTTGCAATATCGGGCCGGGCTGCGCGTAGAAGAGCCTCTGAACATCCAGTACATTCTTGAAAATGTAGCCAGACCACAGGAGGCCTTTTTGGAGACATGGCAGCCTCCACCATCTTTGGCACCACGTCTGGAGACAGGCCCAAGGTGGCTGCCGCAATGGCACACCCTTTCAAAAAGGTCCTGCGGCTGACACCGCCGCCTGCAAAATCGTTAATATGATCTTTGGTAAACATCTTGACCCTCCTCTATTTGAAAAATTTTTCTAAAGAAAACGGGATAGTTATGACAACATCTCCATAGTGGCGATCTGCCAAAAGGCCGTTTTCCTCAGGGGTAAGATTAAACTCATAGGCATATCCAACTGTAAGCCAGCGGGTAATGGGAAAACGAACGCCCAAGGCCATGGTTGCAAAATTTCTGTGGACACTGCTGTTTTCACCTCCAAGGTTAATGATATCACAACCATTGAACGTGGCTATACTTGCCACGAGATCGTCTTCTTGGGGTGAGCTAAGGCTTTTGGCAACAGTCGTGCCAAGTCCTTCGTCTTCAACCTCCTGTCTTATATAACCAGACCTGCTTCCTGCCTTTATGGTGTAAAAATGATTGATTTCTATGAGAGGGTGAAACCAAGAAAATATTTCATAACTTGCGTGCCAGGAATCAAAAAAGACATAATCTTCTTCCGGGGCATTCAGCGGGATGGTAAAGCCCATAGCACCGGCCAATTCCAATCGTCCAATGCCTTTTAGAAACAACAGGGAAGGGGCGATATTGCCATCTCCATTTCCCTGGTATACCTGGTCGCTGCCATTGGCAAATTCATATATCAGCCTACCTGAGATTACGGTTTTTGTCTCTGGAGAATAAAAAAAGGAATATTGCACCCCTGCTGCCAGATCCACCCAACCGTCGGAATCAGAGAGGGTATTGTCAGGACGGATATTTATGTAGCCACTTTTGACAGCCAAGATAGACAGACGTCTATTGATGGAGATCCCTGCCTGTAACGCACCCCCCCTGACATGACCACCCAGGGGGAGATCCTCGATGCCCAGGCTCCGATCTATTACCGTATCTACCCTTGAGGGCAGATGTTGATAGATATAAACAGGCCTGATAAAGGTCTTGTTCAATGCCCCACCCACGGTATAGACCGGGTTGCTCATGGGCATGATAAATTGATCAAATTCGTCTGCCCATGAAAGGCCACAAGATAAGAAAAACACCCCCAGGACAACTATTGTCATAATAACATTACATTGTTTCAACGTCAATCCTCCTCTCATTCATTTGCCTGCACTTGTCATAAAACGCCCTGCCCTATAATATTTTTACCAACACAGCCACCGCCCAAACAACTCATTGAAATTCTTAAGGATATATGTTTCCTTTTTTGTAATGCAATCAAAGCCCAAAAACGTTATAATTAACAATACAAATATTTTCTATTGATAATAATGCAAAAAATGTTCCGATATCATGACATTACAAGTAGCCCCAAAAGGATGATTGTTGCCGGTGGATCTAATTGGAAAAAGCAGAGCCATCTTAGAGGCCAAAGAACTCATATCTAAGGTCGCCCCCCTGGAACTCCAGGTACTGGTGACAGGAGAAACAGGCACGGGAAAAGATCTTGCTGCCCGCATAATCCATGAAAAGAGCCCAAGGTCAAAGGGGCCCTTTGTCCCTGTCAATTGTGGAGCCATTCCAGATACTCTTGTGGAATCCTGTCTGTTTGGCCATGAAAAAGGGGCATTTACAGGGGCCACGGGCAGATCCAGGGGCTTCTTCGAAGAGGCCCACAAGGGAACACTCTTCCTGGACGAGATCTCGGAAGGCTCTCCCACACTCCAGACAGCCCTGCTCAGGGTGCTCCAGGAAGAGTGTTTTTTTAGGATAGGCTCAACGAGGACGTTAAAGGTCAACGTAAGGGTAGTGGCAGCCACCAACAAGGACCTGAAACTGGCGGTCAATGTTGGCACTTTTCGTGAAGATCTGTTTTTTCGACTGAGTGTATTTGAGATAAAATTGCCCCCCCTGAGAGACAGGGGCGATGACATCTTCCTATTGGCCTATCATCACCTTCAAAGGTCGAGCAAGAAATACAAGAAAGAGATAGGCGAACTTTCTGCCGAGGTCAAAGAACTTTTCAGGACATATCATTGGCCAGGCAATGTCAGGGAGCTTTTTCATGTGATAGAGAGAGGGATCGTGGTAGAAAATTCCAATGAACTAACGGTATCCTCTTTGCCAAGGTACATGAAGGATAAAGGAGAGGCCGAGCATGAAACTGAAAACCATTCTGATACCTGTCATAGAGAAGAAAGAAAGGCCCAATCGCAAGATGATCTCATATTTTCGCTGCCCATAAGCGAGGCGAGAAAACGCTTTGAAAGACAATATCTCGAGAGACTGCTGGTGAAAACCAGGGGCAACATGACCCTGGCAGCAGAGATCGCCGGAATCAGGAGACAGAATCTCTACAGAAAGGTCCAACAACTCCAGCTTGACCCATCTGCTTTTAGGGTAAGGGCCACCTCAAGAGGTAGGAAATCGGCATGAAAACCCCTGGAAATACTGGTCTAAAACAATCTGCCGCAGTAATAGGTGCCGGGGTAGCAGGTATTACAGCGGCCTTGGACCTTGCAGAACTTGGCATCCATGTCTACCTGGTAGAGAGCGGTGACGTAATAGGGGGACTCATGTCCCAACTGAGCAAGACCTTTCCCACAGGCGATTGCCCCACGTGAATCCTGTCACCATTGATGGCCCAGTTGGGAACCAGCCCAAACATAGAGATATTCACCAGATCTTCAGTGCTTGATGTTCGCCAAGAAGATAGTGATTTTTATTTAAGGATAAAGACGAATCCAAGGTATGTATCCCCTGAAAAATGTATTGGATGTGGCCTTTGCGAGAAAGTTTGTCCCATAAACGTTACAGATAAGTCCTATATTCATGACACATATAGAAAGGCCATCTATCTTCCATCGCCCAATGCCATACCCAGGGGTTATGTAATAGATGGGAAAAACTGCGCCTTTTTCACCAATGGCACGTGCAGGAAATGTGAAAAAATCTGCCCACGAGGGGCTATCGACCTGGATCAGGCAGCCCAGGAATTTGAAGTAAACACCCAAGCCGTTGTCCTTTCTCCAGGTGCCAAGCCCTTTGACCCAACCATCCTGCCTTCATACAGATACGGGCAGAGCAAGCATGTTATCACAGGGCTGGAGATGGAGGTTCTGTTAAGCCCATCCGGCATTGGTTGGGAAAGCCTAAAAAGGCAAAGACCTGAAAAAATAGCCTGGATACAATGCGTCGGATCCAGGCAAACCAATATCGTTGACCGCCCCTTTTGTTCCAGCATCTGCTGCATGGCTGCAATAAAACAGGCCTTGTCTATAAGACAGAACCTGTCTCCACCTCCTGAGACATCTATTTTCTATATTGATATCAGATCACACCAAAAGGGTGCTGAACGCTATCTGAGGCAGGCTATCCAAGCCGGGGTAAGACTTATACCAAGCAAGATCCATTGTCTTGAGGAGATAGACTCAGGTAGGCTCAAGATAATGGCATGGACAGGGGCAGGCTCAAAACTGGAAGAAATTTTTGACATGGTTGTCCTCTCCTGTGGCCTTGGCATGGATGGAGATTTGAACAGACTTTCTAACCTCTTTGGCATAAAAACCACTGGGTTCGGATTTAGTAGCGCCACAGGATTAGAGGTAACCAGGACCAACAAGCCTGGTATCTATACCTGTGGGACATATACGGACCCAAAATCCATCCAGGGGGCTGTCATTGAAGGCTCAGCGGCAGCGGCCTTACTGGGCAGTGATTTGAAAATCACCGCCCATAGACGTCATGGACACAGTGAAAAAAAGGCCAATGCCCCCAAGCTCGACTCTGGAATGGATAGGCCCAGAATCGGGGTGTTCATATGTGCATGTGGCCGAAACATAGGCCAGGTCATTGATATCAAGGCACTGCTGCATCAAGTAAAGACAATAAATGGAGTAATTGTGGCCAGACACATGCCCTTTGCATGTACACCGGATGCATTGCAAAGCCTGTCCACAACCATAAGAACAAAGAGACTGAACAGGATCGTCATTGCCGCTTGCAGCCCTAAATCACACGAGCAGCTGTTTAAAAAGGCAATGAAGGAGGCAGGGCTGAACAGTAATCTCTTGGAGATCGCCAATATCAGGGAGCAGGCTGCCTGGGTGCATTCCTCAGATCCCAAGGGGGCGACCAATCGTGCCATGGATCAGATCCAGATGTCTATAGCCAAGGCTGCCCTCCTGGCACCCATTGATATCCCCCGCTTCCCTGTGACAAAACATGCCCTGATAATCGGAGGGGGTATTTCAGGGCTAACTGCTGCAAGAATTCTATCCGAACGGGATATAACAGTCAGCTTATTGGAAAAAAGCCCCGTTTTGGGAGGCAACGCCAGGGCGCTTTTGAAATCGTGGCGCGGTGTTGACATAAGTACATACCTTGACGACCTCATCAAGGAGGTTACATCCAAGAAAAATATCAATATCTTCATGGAAGCTGATCTCCTGGATACCCAGGGAGAGACGGGAAATCTTACCAGCTTTGTAAGATACGGCAGCCAGGGCATTGTAAAGGCCATTCATCACGGTGCTGTGATAGTGGCGAGTGGAGCCAAGGAGGCAAGGCCAATCGGCTTTGGCTATGGACGTCATCCCAATGTACTTACTCATCAAGAACTTGATGAGAGGATAATGCGTGGAGGCCTGGAATTCCTGGATGATGCCAAAACTGTGGTATTTATTCAATGTGTCGGTTCGTGTAACGATGAGCGTCCATACTGCAGTCGAGTCTGCTGCACCCACTCAGTAACCAGAGCACTTCTTTTAAAGGCATACAAAAAAGACCTGTCTATCTACATCCTTTATCGTCACATGAGGACCTATGGGCAGAGAGATGACTTCTACAACAGGGCAAGAGAAAAGGGCATAAAGGCCATTCGCTTCGAAGATGCCTCTCCTCCAGAGGTAAGATTTCTCACAAGGCTCGATCAAGATACTCGGCCACAAACCATAATAAACATCAACACCCATGATCCCCTAACAGGAGACATGATAGAGATAAACCCCGATTACCTCATACTGGCATCTGCCATTGAACCGGACATGGCCAATCAACAGGCCCTCTCCAATAAGCTGAAGGTCCCCCTGGACCAGGATGGATTTTTTCAAGAGGCCCATGCAAAACTTCGGCCTGTAGAGCTTAGAAGGGATGGCTTCTTTGTGGCTGGACTTGCCCATTACCCAAAAGAGGTGGAAGAATCCATAAGCCAGGCAGCAGCGGCGGCGGGTAAGGCTGCGGTATTTCTTTCAAAAGACAGCGTTAGCCCGGACAGAATCACCGCTGAGATCATCATCTCCAGATGCGATGGTTGTGCATTGTGCCTTGATGTCTGCCATGAAAAGGCCATCAAGCTCGTTGAATATGTAAACCTCGATGAAGTAAAAAAGATAGTGGAAATTGATCCATCCCTTTGCAGTGGATGCGGGGCATGTACTTCTTCATGCCCCCAATATGCCATAGGCATCCCAGGGTTTATGCCTGAACAGATCTTGGCCCAGATAAAAAGCCTTATCTCAACGAAACAAAATGAAAACTCTACCTAAGATCCTGACATTCTTGTGCCACTGGTGTGGTTATAATTGTGCAGATCTTGCTGGGACGTCCCACATAGAATACCCAGCATCCATCAGGACCATCGAGGTGATGTGCTCCTGCATGGTCCATCCAGATTGGGTTATAAAAGCCCTCATGGCCGGGATGGATGGGGTCATAATCCTTGGCTGCCATCCTGGCGAGTGCCATTACGGTACAGGTAATGAGCTTGCAGCAAAACGCTCAGAGATCATCTCTACCACACTGGAAGATCTGGGCGTGGAACAAAACAGATTTCACATCGACTGGGTCTCTGCAGCCGAGGCACAAAGATTTGCCCAAATCATCTCACAGGTGACAGATGTGATCAAGACACTCGGCCCCAACAGGCCAATAGCGATCACCTTCCCAACCATGGCTCAACCAGACAAAAACGACCCCAGGATTCCATTCATACATGTCTCAGACAGGACTAATTATTATTGGGATGGCATCATCTATAAAGACGAACCGTCGGCCCAAAAGGCCTTGTCAAGATATCTCGACATGGAGATGGAAGCGAAACTCGTACCAGCAAAACATTGCCTGCTCATTTATACCAGGCGTATCGTAACCTTGGATAAGCAATGAAAACTTATGGATTGAAGAGCATAATAGACATTGATAGTTCATCGGAAAGATTTGGCCAGATACTGCTCCGACCTGAACAACCAGAGGGGCTGAACCCCTATCGATGCATAGGATGCAATTCCTGTAGTTCTGTCTGTCCAGCCTCTGGTATCCTTGGCATGGATCCTCAAAAATTTATCCGTCTAATAATACTTGGCCAAGAAAAGGTCGTACTCAATTCAAAATGGCTTTGGCTATGTGCCCTTTGTCATAATTGTGTAAACGCTTGCCCACTAAACATAAACATCCCTCTCATCATAGACAGGGCCAGAAGACTCCAGCCACATAACGCCCTACCAAAATACCTACGGGCAGCAGTGGAGATCAATAATATTACTGGCAACAATCTGGGGAAGACGCCTTCGTGGTTCATGACGGTTGTACAGATGGCTCAAAAAAAACTGAACAACAGCCCTGGATTTGAACAGGTTACCATTCCCATTGACAAAAAAGGGGCCGGCACCATCCTCTTTCTGAATATGCAACTATTGGAACTAAACCCATATATCCTCCATAGTTACACCAAAATCTTTCATGCTGCCAGGGAGGACTGGACCCTTTCGAGCTTTGCCATTGACACATCTTGTCCTGCATTCTTGGCAGGAGACAAGATGGGTGAACAGCTATGGAGGGATCGAATCGTTACCATCTGCAAAGATCTTGGGATCCATACCTGCATAATCGATGACTGCGCCAATCCATTATCCTCATTCGGGGCCGGCAACAACATACCTACTGTAGATGAATTACCCTTTAAGGTGTTGAATTCGGCTGAACTCATCTTCAAGTACCTTGAACAGGGAAGACTGAATCTTCGGCCATCTATATTGAGATCAACTGTGACCTTCCACGACCCTTGCAATGTAAGCAGCCCCCAAGAGCTCTTTGAGTTTCCCAGGACACTTCTTGAATTCTTTGCAACCGACTTCGTGGAGCTGGGTCGTACCAAAAGAGATTCCATATGTTGTGGAGGCACTGTACTGGCTGCAGGAAATGAGGATGCCCTTGAATTTGGAAGATGGAAGGCGGAGCAGATCAGTCAAAGCGCGGCAGATCTTGTTGTTGTGTGTTGCCAGAGCTGCTATATCCAGATCCAAAAATTAGCCAGGTACTATAAACTCCCGTATAAATCAGCCCTACTCACCGAGATCGTCGCAAATGGCCTGAAGATAGATCCGATCCCCCCAAACACGAAATGAGCTGGCTTATCTCCAATACCTGTTTATCCCCCTCCCCGGTCCTATCCTTTTGATATATCGTTTCTCTTTTTTAATCTACAAAAGGCTAAAAATTTAAATCCGGGATTGTTAAGACGAATAAAAAGGCTATATTAAAGAAACTTTGTCTGGAGGTGTTTCACTCTCTTAGTCTGCCCTTTAAACCTGCAACAGGCACTTTTTAAAAACAATTAAATGAGCAGCGACAACCATCTATTGACAAAGCTCGATATCGCTATTGACAAGGCCCTTGATTGGTCTAAGAAAAATCAGGCCCCAGAAGGCTTTTGGATCGGACATATTGACACCAATTGCTGTATGGAGGCCGAATGGATTATGGCCATGCACTTCTTGGGGCTCTGCGACGATCCCAAGTTCCCCAGGATTGTGCAGGCCATATTGTCAGAACAGCGCCCAGACGGCTCCTGGGAGGTCTATTACCAGGCACCAACCGGTGATATCAATACAACAGTAGAGTGTTACACGGCCCTGAAAATTGCTGGCTATCCTGCAGATAGCGAACCGATGACCAAGGCGAGGGAATGGATACTGGCTCATGGTGGGCTTAGACATATTAGGGTCTTTACAAAATATTGGCTGGCCCTCTTGGGACAATGGCCTTGGGAATATACACCGAATCTTCCCCCTGAGATCATCTTTCTCCCACCCTGGGCCCCATTCAACATCTATCGGTTTTCATCATGGGCCAGGGCGACCATAGTACCCATTGCACTCCTCTGCTCCAGACGACCTGTCAGGCCTCTTCCTACCGATAAAAACATAGATGAACTCTTTCCCGACGGGAGAGACAAGTTCGATTTTCGGCCACTGAGAAAGGATCGGCTCTTTTCATGGGAAGGATTCTTCCTGGCAGCAGACAGGTTTCTCAACTGGTATGCCAAGTGGCCTTTTCAGCCGTTCAGGGAGACGGCCAGAAAATATTGCCTGGACTGGCTCATAAAACACCAGGATGAAGACGGTGGCTGGGGCGGCATCCAACCTCCGCTCATCTATTCCCTAATGGCACTCTATAATGAAGGTTATCTGCTTTGCCATCCCATGCTGCAAAAGGGCCTGAAGGCATTCGACAGACACTGGTCAAGGGAAAAGGAGACCGGTCTCTATATAAATGCCAGTGAATCCATAATCTGGGATACATTTCTTACCATGCTAGCCTTCTTGGACTGCGAAGTTGACCCCTTGGAGTCCACCAGCTTTCAGAAGGCACTGGAATGGATACTCGGCAAGTTCGTCGAGGCCCCTGGAGATTGGCAGGTCTACCTGAAAGAGGTACAACCAGGGGCATGGTCCTTTGAACGGGCCAATACCTGGTATCCTGACATAGATGACACCGCTGTGGGACTGATCGTGATTGCCAGGATCCTGCACAAATTTCCCCATCACTCTGATATGAAAAGGAAGTTGCGCCTGGCTATCGATTGGCTACTGGCCATGCAGTCTTCGAATGGTGGTTGGGCAGCATTTGATAAAGACAACAATAGCCTAATGGTGACCAAGATACCATTCTGTGACTTTGGGGAGGCCCTGGACCCACCAAGTGTGGATGTGACAGGACATGTCATAGAGGCCCTGGGCTTTCTCGGCAAGACAAAGGATGAGCCTGCAATAAAAAAGGCGATCGAGTATATAAAATCGGAACAAGAACCTGATGGAAGCTGGTTTGGCAGATGGGGGGTCAATTACATCTATGGCACTGGAGCAGTGCTGCCTGGACTAAAGGCAGTGGGAGAAGACATGGATGCTGACTATGTCCAGAAAGCCGCAAGATGGATAGCTGAGCATCAAAATAGTGATGGGGGCTGGGGGGAAAGCTGTGCCTCTTACATGGACAATTCCTTCAGGGGCCGTGGCATTAGCACAGCCTCACAGACCGGCTGGGCATTAATGGCACTCGTTGCGGCTGGAGGCAAGGCCTTTGAAAAAAACATAGTAAGGGGGATAGAATTTCTCGTCCAGACCCAAAGAGATGATGGTACCTGGGATGAACCCTGGTACACCGGCACTGGTTTCCCTGGTTATGGATGGGGTGACAGGGCAGATCTCGAGAAGGTAGCAGACAAGCTCCATCAAGGGCCAGAGCTTTCGCGGGGATTTATGTTGAATTACAACCTTTACAGACATTACTTCCCACTCATGGCCTTGGGCAGGGCCAGAAGATATCTTAAAAACAGATGACAAGAAGACTCACCGCAGAGATTCACAGGGAGTTGGCTGCCGTAGCCCAAAAAAAGGCACCTGCAGAACTTTGCATCAAAAACGGAAGGGTTATAGATCTTTTCACTGGCAAGATAGAAGAGCAGGACATAGCCATATCCAGAGGATTTATAGCTGCCCTGGGCACAGATTTTCAGGCAGAACGCTACATAGACTGTGCGGGGGCCTTTGTGGCACCTGGCTTTATTGATGCACATATACATATTGAAAGCACTTTGCTTTCCCCTCTGGAATTTTCCAAGGCAGTGATTCCAAGGGGCACAACAACAGTAATAGCTGACCCTCATGAGATAGCAAACTGTCTTGGCATGGAAGGTGTTGAATATATGCTCGAAGCCAGCAAGGACCTGCCGATCTCCATATACATCTGTGCACCCTCATGTGTGCCAGCTACACATCTTGAGACATCTGGTGCTGAATTAGGCCATAAGGAGATAGCACTTCTTCTGGAAAAGAAACGGATCATCGCCCTTGGAGAGATGATGAACTTCCCTGGCGTCATATGTTCAGACCCGGAAGTGGAGGCCAAACTGGAGGTGGCCAGAAAAAAGGCTGTAGTGATAGATGGCCACTGCCCTGGTCTCTCAGGCACTCGCCTTTGTGCATATATCTCTGCTGGGATTGATTCAGACCACGAATGTACCACTGCCCGGGAAGCAGAGGAAAAGCTCTCCAGGGGGATGTGGTTATTTCTCCGACAAGGTACAGCAGAAAAAAATCTTATTGATCTGTTGCCTGCAGTAACAAAAATTACCCAGGGACGCTGCTGTTTGGTGTCGGATGATCGCCATCCAGACGACCTCATGGACCTGGGACACTTGGATTATTCTCTCAGGACCGCTGTCAAGGCGGGCATGGACCCGATCACGGCCTTAAGGCTCGTGACCTTGAATCCAGCAATGAGATTTGGTCTGCAAAATACTGGTGCAATTGCACCTGGATATTTTGCAGACCTGGTACTTCTACACAATATAGAAAAATTTGAGGTGATAAAGACCATCTTTAATGGTATGACCGTTGCTGCCAATGGCAGATTTCTCCCTCGTATCCCAGCAAGCCACACACCTGTCCCCAAGGATTTCAACCTGGATCTGTCTCAATTGGATTTTTCCATAAAGGCACCTGGACAAAAGAAGACTTGTACTGTGGCAAGGATAATAGGTACGATAGAGGGACAAATCATCACAAAGCACTTGAAAATGGAGGTAAAGGTAAAGGATGGTCTGGTTCAGCCCGATCTCGAAAACGACATAATAAAACTCTTTGTCATAGAGCGACATCATGGTACAGGCAATATAGGTAAAGGCCTTGTGAAAGGGCTGGGTCTTAAAAGGGGGGCCATTGCAAGCTCAGTGGCCCACGATTCCCATAATCTTATAGTGGCTGGTGTCAATGATCAGGCAATCTTAAACGCAGTCAAGGCAGTTGCAGAAAGGGAAGGTGGATTATGCGTAGCTGATGAAGAAAAAGTAATCTCTATCCTCCCTCTACCTATAGCTGGTCTCATGTCAGACCGACCGCTGGATGAAGTACGCCTAATGGCCGATCGGACTATTAAGGCTGCAAAAGACCTGGGGGCCATTTCATCAAATCCCTTCATGACGATTAGCTTTCTGGCTCTACCAGTAATCCCAAGCCTAAAACTCACAGACAAAGGGCTCGTGGACGTGGAACGATTTTCATTTGTGCCCCTTTTCGTGTAACTAAATATAAATCCACTTGCTTAAAATTAGAAATACGGAAACAGCTACTTATCAAACTATTTAAGCATAAGCTGTTTTTGTATATATGCTCAAAAAGCTGTTGTCATAGGATTGACATCTTGCAGAAAAAAACTAAAATAGCCCTATGAGATATAGTAATTTGCTCAAGGAATCTATCCCTTTGGGGGTAATACTATCCTGTT